>JAEIGA010006128.1_pt1 | contig 18308 bp, 35 predicted proteins | sample 9270691 | NCBI WGS metagenome assembly JAEIGA01 (sample SAMN17057246, study PRJNA624740) | gut metagenome | biome: biome; isolation source: fecal sample | host: Bos grunniens | place: China: Xizang | collected 2019
TTCCTGCTTCTTATTGTGGTAGTTACAAGAACAGAAAACCAATTGCAAAAGCCAATGGAATCCCAAACTACACAGGAAGTCAAAACGACAACCTGAAACTGATTACATATGCAAAACAGGGCAAGTTAAAAAGACCTTAAAATTCTTTGAATTCCCCGTCTATTTTCACAGTTTATTCGGTTCGTGGGTATTTCTTAGGGTATGAGAATAAAAGGCTTTAAAACGCAAAATAAAAGGGGTTCAGATTATTTCTGAATCCCTTCTTTTTTTATGTCCTTTCCTTTCTGAAGTTTAACCACCCACTTCAAAGGCTGTTATATTATGCCATTGCTTGAATTTCGATTGCTTCGATTTCATCCCAATCAAAACCTTCGTTTGCTAACATTTGCTCTGCATTGTCAAGTGCTTCAACAAATGCTGGTTTGAAATCTTCTGCAACTGCTTTTGCCCAAAACTTAACGCTTTGAATGCAGTTGTTGATGTATTGTTCTTTAGTTCCGTAAAAGTTTTTGTAAGTTGTCATGTTGTTTATCTCCTTTTCCGATGGAATTTATTTCCTGTTCCTTATGATGTTATTATAGTATATTAGCTAATATACTTCAATTGACATAATAACCAAAGATTTCGCAATGTTTTTGTGCATAATGTATATTGGCTAATATATTGAATTGTGGTAACATATATCAAAAGAAAGAAGGTGAAATGATGGGTGGTAAATACACAGAAGCACAAGCAAAGGCAACTGCTGAATATATGAAGGATAAAAAGACTATTAGAGTAGTTGTGACAGTAGAAAAGCATAAAGAAATTCAAAAATATGCTGTTGAAAAAGATGGTTCAATGAATGCATACATCAACAGATTGATTGAAGAAGATATGGCAAAGGATCAGGCAGAAATTGAACCTGTCAGCTACCAAGAATACCTGCAATCAGTCAAGAGAATTCTTGACAGGAACAGGGCTGAAAGGGAACAAAGGAAGAAAGAAAAAGGGGAATAGTATGAAAGTTTATGTTGTAACATCTGGTGAATATTCTGATTATCACATTGATGGTGTATTTGATGATTTGAACAGGGCTGAAATTTATGCAGCAACTATTGAAGACAAATACGGAGATCATGTACAGATTGAAGAATTCGACACAGAAGAATGCCATATTGAATCATCAAAAGAAGTGAAAAAACAATGGCATTTTGCTATTTCTGAAAAGAAGAATGTTTGTTATTGCTCGTTTGCATATACATTCAGAAACGTGAACACTATCAATTTCTGCACAGACAGAAGACACCATGTATATATGACATTAAAAAAAGATGTCAGTGAAGAAAAAGCCAAAAAGATTGCATTTGATAGATTGGCAGAATACGAAGCAAAGAAACATTTGGTGTGTTGATATTAGAAAAAGGGCTGAAATAATCAGCCCTTTCTTTAAAAAACTAAAGATTTTCTTTAATATAGCTTTGTTAAACCTTGGTTTATTAAACCAAGATTAAACAAGGTTTAGTCAACTATGGGCAACTAAATTCAACTTAAAAGTCAACTAATTAACTAATAAGTCAACTAATTGTCCGAATTAGACAACCAAAAGTTTAATCATTCAACTTTTCATGCTGTTTCATCCTTCTTTCCAATTATTCGTATTCCATAACTTTTCCTTTTAGCACTTCCCATCTGCCCTGAACCACCTAAAGCCTTATCAATAGCATTAAGTGCGTCATAATGTGAGTGATATAGGTTGTCATCACCTTCAATGTCTGTTGTCCATCCTTTTGGGCTTCCATGTATCATCTGGTTTCTATACTTAACAGGTTTGTAAGTTCTTGGTTTACTATCTTTCCATACAACACGCATATTCTTTCAATCCTTCCTTGTATTGACATTTTTTAAAATTAGTTTTAGATTGATATGTATGATGATGGTGATTCAAATGAAGCACAACCATCATACATACCGACTGCAAAACGTAAGCCAATAATAGTTTGTGGAGATTTAAACGTTGCAGCAAACCCGATAGACATCAAGAATCCAAAAGCAAACGAAAAGAATGCAGGCTATACAATCCAAGAGCGTGAAGCTTTTCAAACATTGCTTGATTCAGGCTTTGTTGATACATACAGATATTTGCACCCTGATAAAGTTGAATATTCATGGTGGTCATATCGTTTCAAAGCGAGAGAACGAAACGCTGGTTGGCGTATAGATTATTTCTTGATGTCAGAATTTGCTAAAAGCAGAATCATTGATGCAAAGATTCATACTGAAGTGATGGGTTCTGATCATTGTCCAGTATCACTTCAAATAGAGATCTAAAATAAATTCCTCATTGTTTTCCCTGCTGAATTCAATCTTGCTGATTATTCGTTTCAAATATTCATTCTTGATTTCAGCATCAAGTGTTGTGTCCAGTAGGGAATCCAGTGCTTCAGAAAGAAGCAATATCACTTCTTCATATTCTTCCTTTTCAGGAATAGTGTTTTCCAGTTCTTCAATTTGTTTTTCAAAAGATTCAATATCTGCATTGTGCTTGGCTTTACGTTCAACAAATTCATTTGCAGTGTAGATTCCTTCTTCATAATCATCAAATATCTTTGAAAGTTTTCTTTTTGCTTGTTGAATCTTCTTTTGGAAACCTTCAATTTGTGACAGAATCGTGTTTTCATCAACATCAGGCAGATTGTCCACCTTCATTTCAAAATCTTCAATATAAAGTTTCAGAGCATGCACCATGGCATTCATAACATCACTTGCAACAGCAGACTTCACCTTGCACATTTTAGATTGTCGGTGCAAGAATCTTGGTTCTGTGTCAGGTCTGTTTTTGTATGCTTGATATTGCATCATCTTCTGACAGTTCTTGCAAACCATAATCCCTGCAAGTGGGTTCTGAAGTTTCAAATTTGCTTTTGTTTTGTCAGAATGGAATCTTGCAGCAGCAGCTTTGAAGATTTCTTCATCCACCAGTGCATGTTGTTTGTGTTTGCCATCATATTCCATGTATTTGTCACTATGACTGGAACGTGGTCTTGACCTGACCACTTGACCATTGACCATTGTTTTGACCTGCATTCTGTCATTCCATCTGACCTTCCCTATGTATGTTGGATTTGTTAAAATGGTTTTAATGGTAGCAATAGACCATTCTGGATCGCCTGAATAAGTTGGAACACCCATTGAATCAAGTCTTTCAGCAATTTTTCTTGGAGAAATATTTTCTTTGACTGTCCATTCAAAGATTTTTCTGACAATTGGTGCTTCATCTTCATTTGGAATCAAGGTTCTTGAAGTCTTTGTCTTTAGTATGTCGTATCCATATGGTCTGTATGCACCCATGTAATTCCCTTCAACAACAGCCTGTTCCCTGCCACGATCCATTCTACGTTTTATCATTTTGTATTCCCTGCGTGACATAAAAAGTTCAAATTCCATGTATTCTTCATCATCATGGTTGTGTGCTACATCATATGTTTTTGTTGGTGTAATTATTAGAACACCATTGTTTCTATTGGCATATCTCAAACAATCCAAAATGACTTGTGCATCACCTTGGCTTCCTCTTGAAAGCCTTGAAACTTCAACCACAAGGATTCCAGCCCATTTTCCAGCATAACAATCTTCAATTAGTCTTTTGATTTCAGGTCTGTCTTCAATGCTTTCTGCACCTGAAATGATTTCCTGATATATTTCCCCTATGTATAATTCTTTCCTCACTGCAAGTTCTGTCAGTATTTTCTTGTGTCTTGCTAAAGTTTCACCTTCACCAAGTTTTTCTGCTTCCACATCTGCCCTTGATTTTCTCAGATATATGGCATATTTCTTCAACTTTGTTTCACCTCCTTATTTTTTTATTCTTTTTGCAAGTTCAATCATTTGATTGATTTCGTTTCTTTGTTCCTGAAGAAGTTCAACTGCATATTCAAGCAATTTCTGTTTTCTTTCAATGTTCAATATGACATACATTTCTGAAATGCTTTCCCAAATTTCATCAAGTTCATCTTCTGATATTATTCTATACTTAGGAACAGATTCTTCAGTGTGTTCAATTTCTTCTTTTGGTGGAATTGTTATATCATCAATACTGTTAGTTGTTTCTTTAATCAATTCCACTGGTTGAATATCTAAATAATATGATAGTTTCTGAAGGACACTTCTTTTTATATTTTGAGTTTCACCACGTTCCCATTTGCTTACAGCCGATTTCTGAACACCAATTTTTTCACCAAGTTCAGTCTGTGTCATGCCTTTTGCTTTTCTGGCTTCCTTTATTTTCTGCCCAACATTCATTTTTTATCACCTCGCTTTCTATATAGATTGTAAAATAAAGTTTCTATTTATGCAACTTTTTTATAAAAAATAAAATATATTGTTGACATTAGTTTCCAGTGGTGTTATATTATGAGTGTCGAAAGACGATACAAAACGGAAACTTTCAGAAAGGAGTGTCGATACATGGATAAGTTTGAAATGTCAAAAGTCATGGAAGAAAATGGAGATACACCAAGAACAGTGGCTGAATTCTTGGATATTTCATTGACAAGTTTCTACAATAAAAGAAATGAATCAGGTACTGAATTCACACAAAGCGAAATTTCAAAGATGGCTGCAAAGTGGAAACTTTCCCCAGAAAGACTGCAGAAGATTTTTTTTGTTTAAAAAGTGTCCTAAAAGTGGAATTTAAAAAGGGGTGTGAATTATGACGGAGATTCGCTACAAAAATGCAATAGTCAGGATTCATGGTTCAGCGGAACGTGAACAGATTGAAGAAGCAACAATCAAATTTTTAAAGGGGGTTTTAAAATGTCAAAAGAAAAAAGAAAAGCAAAAATCAGAAATGTCATCCTGAAGACATACGCAAGTATAGTGTTCTTCATTTGGTGTTTTGCAGCATGTAGTGTGGATTCACCATCATGGACACCTACTATCGTGTTCCTTATAACAACATTACTTCTTGCATGGTTCGCATGGGCAAATAGTGAACGTTATGAACATTACGGTGATGACTATGATAGATAACTATAAACTTTGGGAAATGTACGATTCAGAACAGGAAAGACAACTGGTGCAACTTCCAGTATGTAGTTGCTGTGATGAACACATTCAAGACGAATATTTCTATCAAATCAATGATGAAAACATTTGTGTCCACTGTCTGAACGAGTATTACAGAAAGGATGTGGATGATTTTGTCGAATAAACATTTACCACATGATCTGGCGCAAATGCAAAGCATACCACTTGAAGGAAAAATTCTGATGACAAAAGAAAGAATCCGTCAATGGTATGAACACTGGGATGGACAAGTATATGTCAGCTTTTCAGGCGGCAAGGATTCAACAGTTCTTAAACACATTGTTGATTCTATGTATGATGATGTTCCTGCTTTATTCGTGAACACAGGTCTTGAATATCCAGAGATACAGAGATTTGTCAAAGACATTAAAGAAGGGAAACACGATTGCTTCAATTCAGATGTTGAAATTGTTCGACCAGAAATGAGATTTGATGAAGTGCTGAAAAAGTATGGTTATCCTGTTATTTCAAAAAAAGCAGGACAAATTATTGAAACTGTAAGACGTGGCAAGAGTGAAGGTGGTGCAAGATGGCAGATGTTGAACGGATTCTATAAAGATAAAAATGGCAATCTTTCGCAATTTAATATTGAAAAGTGGAAGTTCTTAAATGAAGCACCATTCAATATAAGTTCGAAATGTTGCAATGTTATGAAAAAGAATCCAATGCACCAATATCAAAAAGAAACAAGCAGAAAACCAATCATAGGAACAATGGCTTCAGAAGGTCAATCAAGATATATGGCGTGGATAAAAACAGGGTGCAACGCATTTGATACCAAAGAACCAATATCGAAACCTTTGTCATTTTGGACAGAACAGGATGTTCTTGAATACCTTGTGAAATTTAATGTTCCTTATGCTTCTGTTTATGGACAGATTCAAGAAGAAGGTGAACTAGAAGGGCAAATGTTCATTGATGGATTTCATTCAAAACTTTGCACAACAGGTGCTAAAAGAACTGGATGTATTTTCTGCATGTTCGGTTGTCACTTGGAAAAAGAGCCAAACAGATTCCAAATGCTAAAAGAAACACATCCAAGACAATATGAATATTGCATTGGTGGTGGTGAAATGGTTGATGGTAAATGGCAACCAAACAAAGAAGGGCTTGGGCTTGGAAAAGTCCTTGATTATATAGGTGTCAAATATGATTGAAATGAAAGTTTTGAAAGATCGTGAAGAATGGCTGAAGAACAGAATAAATGGAATCGGTGGTTCTGAAATATCTGCTGTTGTTGGGTGCAATCCTTATTTGGATAACGTGACATTGTGGGAACTGAAGACAGGGAAAAGACAACCTGAAGACATATCTGAAAAACCATATGTGAAATATGGAACGAATGCAGAAGAACACTTGCGTGAGCTGTTCAAACTGGATTTTCCACATTATGAAGTGGAATATGTGGATAACAACAGTTGGAAGAACAGCAAATATCCTTGGGCTTTAGCATCATTGGATGGATGGATCATAGATGAGCAGGGCAGAAAAGGAATCTTTGAATGCAAAACTTCAGAAGTGCTTTCTTCACAACACAAAGAGAAGTGGAAAGACCAAATTCCACAAAATTATTACTGTCAGTGTTTGTTCTATATGGCAGTGTATGAAGCAGAATTTTGTGTCCTGAAGGCGCAATTGAAGACAGTCTTTGATGATATTCCATATCTTCAAACAAAACACTATTTCATCAATCGTGAAGATGTTCAGGAAGATATTGATTATCTAATGCAAGAAGGTGAAAGGTTTTGGAAGTTAATTGAAACAGGACAAAGACCTGCATTGCTGCTTCCTGAAATATAAGAGGTTAAGAGAATGAAAGTAGATATTTTTAATACAGACAAAAAATACAACATTATCTATGCAGATCCACCTTGGGAATATCGTCAATCAGGAAGTAAAAAGAATTCAAGGGGTATGGCAAAACAGCACTACAACACTATGACAACAGAAGATATTTGCGAACTTCCAATCAGAGAAATTGCAACTGATGAATCAATCTGTTTCATGTGGGCTACATTTCCAAACATTGATCAGGCATTGAAAGTTTTGGATGCGTGGGGATTTACTTATAAAACTGCCGCATTTGTGTGGGTTAAGAAAAACAAGAAATCAAACAGCAATTTTTGGGGGATGGGTGCTTATACAAGGGCAAATGCTGAAGTGTGTTTGATAGGAATCAGCAAAAAAACAAAAGCAAGTGATTGTGTGAAATCTCATGCAGTACACCAAATCATTGAAAGCCCTGTTGAAAGGCATAGCAAAAAACCTGACGAAACTAGAACTAGAATTCTTGAATTGCTTGGTGATGTTCCAAGAATCGAATTGTTTGCAAGACAATATGCTGAAGGCTGGGATTGTTGGGGGAATGAGGTTTAAATAAAAAACAAGAAAAGGAGAAAAAGAAATGGAACTAAGAGTGCAAAAACCAACATTTCCTGAAGTGATTCAATTCAACTATGAAGAATTAAAACAGGAAATCACATTGAAAGCATCTGACTATGTGAATCTTGTATACACAGAAGAACAGATTCAGGATGCGAAAAAAGACAGAGCAAAGTTGAATAAATTTGTCAAAGCACTGTCAGATGAAAGAATCAAAATCAAGAAAGAGTGCTTAAAACCATATGAAGATTTTGAAGTGAAAATCAAGGAACTTGATGGAATTGTAAATGCTGCAATCAAGAACATTGATGGACAGGTGAAAGACTACGAAGAAAAGCAGAAAGCTGACAAGCTTGCAGCCATCAAAGGCTATTGGGCAGTTTGTGAAAAACCATTTGAAATTGCTTTTGAAAATGTAATGGATCAGAAATGGCTGAATGCAACTGTATCATTGAAAAACGTATACAAAGCAATTGATGAACTTCTTGCAAAGATTGATTCAGACCTTGCAACACTTGAAAATCTGCCTGAATTCAGCTTTGAATCAAAAGAGGTATATAAAACTACTTTGAACCTTCAACAAGCCATTCAGGAAGGTGCTATACAGGCAGAAATCCAAAAGAGAAAGCAAGAACAGGAACGAATGAAAGCTGAAGCAGAATTTGCAAAGCACATGAATCCACCAGTAAAAGAAGAAGTGGTTGTGGAAGTTCGCACACCTTCAGAAGTGGTAGAAGCACCAAAAATGTGGATTGGATTCAAAGCGCATCTGACAGTTGAACAGGCGCATCAATTAAAGAACTTTTTCGATTGTAGAGGAATCGAATTTGAACAAATAGCTGTTTAGGAAGGAAGGGAAAAGAAATGATTAAAACAGAAAAAGGAGTATTACAAGTTAAAGGTGACATTCAGGAAATCAAAACAGATTTATTTATCATAGTGCATGGATTGTATTGTGAAGTGTTTAAAAAAGAAATGTCAGAAGAAGAAGCACAAGAAGAAATTCTTGAAGCTGTTCATGATGGATTCAAAGATGAAGAAGAACTTTGTGATGTGACTGAAACATTTGAAGAACTTTTGGATGAATTTGAAGGATTTTTAAAAAAGTTGAAAGGAATGGGTAAAAAATAATGGCAATTCAAAATAGTTTAGTTCAGAAGAAACAAAAGACTGGAATCACACAGTTCCTAAACAGTGAAAAAGTAATTGGAAACATTGAACAAGCACTTGGAAAGATGGACAAGCAAAGATTTATCACCAGTGTGATATCTGCTGTAAACACAAATCCAACACTTCAGGAATGCACAAATCCATCAATTCTTTCAGGTGCATTGTTGGGTGAATCCCTTAAACTTTCACCTTCACCACAACTTGGACACTATTATTTAGTTCCATTTAATGATAGAGAAAAAGGCAAAGTTGCACAGTTCCAGTTGGGATATAAGGGATATATTCAACTTGCAATTCGTTCAGGACAATACAAGAAAATCAATGTCCTTGCAATCAAAAAAGGGGAACTTGAATATTTTGACCCTTTGAATGAAGAAATCAAAATCAATTTAATGACTGAAAACTGGGATGAACGTGAAGCAGCAGAAACAATTGGATATTATGCAATGTTTGAATTGAACAACGGATTCAGAAAAGCAATCTATTGGTCAAAGCAACAGATGGAAAGTCATGCATTGAAATATTCAGCAGGTTACAAGGCTAAAAAAGGCTATACATTTTGGGAAAAGAACTTTGACATGATGGCTTACAAAACAATGCTTAGACAATTGATTTCAAAATGGGGAATTATGTCGATTGAAATGCAACAAGCATTTGATGGTGATATGGCTGTCATCAATGAAGACGGAACAAAGAACTATGTTGAAGTGGAAGAACCTGAAATTGTGTTTGAAACAGAAGTTGTAGAAGAACCACAACCACAGAAGACTGAATCTTCAGGAAATGATGTAGCTTCAGCGTTATTCGGTAAATAGAAAGGAAATAGGATAGATATGAACATATTAACACTTGTAGGCAGAATTGCCAAAGAACCTGAAATCAAATATTCACAAGGTGAAAATGCTGTTGCATTTGGTAGTTACACAATCGCATGTGATAGACCAGTGAAAAGAGATGCAGAACCAATCACAGACTTTATTTATTGCAAAGTAGTTGGAAAGACTGCTGAATTTGCTGAAAAATATCTTCGTAAAGGAATGAAGATTGCAATCAATGGAAGAATCCAAGTGGATAGTTGGAAAGATGCTGACGGAAACACAAAAAGCACAACTTATGTACAAGTTCTTCAACATGAATTCTGTGAAAGCAAATCTTCAGGAACAACACAACAAGCACCAACATATGCATCAACAAACAATGAAGGTTTCATGGATATCCCTGATGGAATTGATGATGAACTTCCATTCAATTAGTTATGAAAAAAACTAGAGAATGTATAAAATGTGAAAAGTTTTTTGAATGTAAAGGCAAGGATTCTGACAAGCCTTGTCTTCACTTCAAAGAAAGGAAGAATGATGGCAAAGTACAGAAACAAAAAAGTTAAATATGATGGTATGGTCTTTGATTCGGTTCGTGAACTAAAGCGTTATAAGGAATTGAAGCTGCTTGAAAAAACAGGTGAAATCAAGGAACTAAGAACGCAAGTAAAATATGTTCTTATTCCTGCACAGTATGAAACTATTGAACGTGTTGGCAAGAAAGGGCAAAAACTAAAGCCAAAGAAGAAACTGGTAGAACGTGAAGTGTCATATATAGCAGATTTCGCATACTGTGACACAAAGAATCTAGTTGATGTAGTTGAAGATACAAAAGGATTCAAAACAAAAGATTACATCATCAAGAGAAAACTGATGCTTCACGTTCATGGCATAAAAATAAATGAAATTTAGAAGGTGAATAAAATGGCGGAACGTAGGATGTTCACGAAAAAGATAATTGATAGTGATGCCTTTTTGGACATGCCACTATCAACACAGGCTTTGTATTTTCATCTGAATATGAGGGCAGATGACGATGGATTCCTGAACAATCCAAAGAAGATTCAAAGAATGATCGGTGCCTCAGAAGATGATTTGAAGGTGCTGATTGCGAAAAGATTTGTATTAACCTTTGAAAATGGCGTGATTGTCATTAAACACTGGAAAATGCACAATCTCATAAGAAAAGACAGATACAATCCAACACAATACACTGAACAGCTGGAAGAATTGGATGTCAAAAAGGATGGATCATACACCGAAAAAGTGCCTGAAATACCAATGGCAACCACATGGCAACCACATGGCAACCAAGCGCTGACACAGGTTAGGTTAGGTAAGGATAGTATAGTTAAGGATAGTATAGATAATATAGGTGATTCTGACGAATCACAGACTGTAAAAAAAAGAAAACAGTTCAAACCACCTACAGTTGAAGAAGTTCAGGAATATTGCTCTGAAAGAATGAACAATGTGAATGCTGAATCATTTGTTGACTTCTATGAATCAAAAGGCTGGATGGTAGGAAAGAACAAAATGAAAGATTGGAAAGCTGCTGTTCGTACATGGGAAAAAGGAAACAACAGTAATCAAAGAACATATTCAACTAAAGAAGAAGCTATCAAGAATAGAGTGTCTATGGTTGATGACTGGTAAAAGAATGGGGGAATAAGTGTGACAAAAGAAGAATTCAAAGTATTATGCAAGGGAATGAAGGCTGTCTATGTACAGCCGACATTCATCCCTGATCAAGATTCCTTCAATATATGGTTTTCACTGCTACAAGATTTAGACTACATGGTTGCACAAGCAGCAATTCAAAAATATATGCTTACAAACAAGTTTCCACCAACGATAGCAGACATCAGGGAATATGCAACATCTATTTCAATTGGTGAAAAACCTTTGTGGTCAGATGGTTGGGAAGAAGTGCAGATGGCAATTAGAAAGTTTGGAAGTTATAGAGAAGATGAAGCGCTGGAATCAATGACAGAAACAACTAGAAGGGCTGTTCAAAGGTTGGGGTTCAAGAGCATCTGCATGAGTGAAAACATCATGGCAGACAGGGCAAATTTCAGAATGGTTTATGAACAGATTGCTGACAGGGAACATGCTGCAAAGCAGATTCCAATGAAGCTGAACAACCTGATTGAAAGCATTCAGAAAAAAGGAATAGATAATGGAAATCTATTAGAAATGAAAGAAAAATTAGGTTTATAGAAAAGGGGAAGCAATGGCAAAGGTAGATAAAGATTACAAGATTCGTATGGAAGGTTATGTTGCTGCACTTAGATATGCAAAAGAACATGGTCTTGATGAATTAGAAAAGGATGTGAAGCGAAGGGGATTTTTTCAAATCCCTGTTCAAATTAGCAGGAAGGAATTGGACAATTTTATTTTCAAACTTTCAAGAACCCTTACACAAACAATGTCTGCTGTTTATCTAAGAGTATTAAATGAAAAGTTTGGATTTGGAAAAAAGAGATTGCAGACAGTAAGGGATGAAGTTAGCAAAGCAACTGAAATGGTATTCAAGTTTGATTATATGGGTGGTCACTATGTAACACTTGAAGATTATGCAGTTGGACTTAACAAAAAGTATGATATAGGGCTTGATGTTGACTTGATTGCAGCATCACAGTATTCATGCAGACACGATAGAGAAAACAGAAGAATGGCAGACGTTGATGTGCTTATTGAAAGACTGTATGAATATGGATTTGATGATGCAGCAGAATGGATGGAAAGGATGGTGGAATAATGCCAGTAGTTTACAGAGAAGGATATATCAAAGACAGTGGGGATAGAACACAATTCAAGGATTCGCAAGGAAATGATATTGGGCAAAGAGATATGCATGTTGGCAAAGGCAGACTTGACCTTCTTCCTTGTACTGCAATCTTGGAACTTGCGAAGCATTGCGAAAATGGTGCATTGAAATATGGTGAACGAAATGTGGACAAGGGAATCCCACAACATTCATTCATTGACAGTGGTTTAAGACACCTTTTCAAATATTTGCGTGGGGATCGTGATGAAAATCATCTTGTAGCAGCACTTTGGAACATTGCTTGGGCAGTAGAACAAGAATATACAAAGCCACACCTTCAAGATATTCCAAGCAGAATGGAAGGGAAGGTGGAGTAAATGGGTGCTGTATATATGAAAGTAAGTAATGACAAGTACAGATTACCGGAAGCAGTTGCAGAATCTTCAGCTGAGCTTGCTAAAATATGTGGTGTTACTAGAAGCGCAGTAGATACAGCAATATGCAATGCCAAGCGGAGAAAACAGAATAGCATCTATGTAAAGATAGTGATTGAAGATGAGGAAGAAGGGGTGGAGTAAATGAGCGAGATTAAACTGAAAAGATGTCCATTTTGTGGTGGGGAAGCAATACTTGAGAAAATGGATGACTTGGGGAATTGGGTTGTAAGATGCAAAAAATGTTTTTGTAGAACACCAAGAAGTATGACAAAATTTTTCCCAACGGTAGCATGGAACACACGAAAGCCAATGGAAGAAATCGTGGAGAGGTTGGAAGAACGAGAAAAATCACATTTAAGGGTTTCTTATATGTGCGTGACACCTAAATACGAATTGAAAGAAATTCAAATTGCAAGAACTTATCGAATGGCAATCGAGATAGTCAAGGAAGTAGGTGGAATGAATGAATAACTATTTAGTCATTATAACGACAGTTTTAGTCATTACTCAAGTCATTAGAGTGGCACAGAATACAATTCAATTGCACAGACAGAATGTGCTTTACAAGAAGCAATTGAAAGAGGTTGCTGATCTGGAAATTACGGAAGCAGATTTTGAAATGCAGAGAAAGGCATATAGATTGATTGTGCAGAAATTGGAAAGAGAAAATGCAACCAAGATGGAAGTGGGTGGAATGAATGAATAATTTTGGATTTATCAGCAAAAAGAAAGTAGCAAGAGAAATTGCAAAGATTTACAACGAAAACAGTAAACCAAGAAAAGACAAGACCAAAGAAGAATTTTATATGGAGTGTGGTGCTTGTTCTTCTTTGAACTTACTTTGCACGAAGTTAAACATCAAACCAATGCACAGAAATAAACTTGGTGGTGGTACAGGTGAAATGGTAGGTGAACCAAATGATTAACAAATACGAATGGGATAACGATTGGGAAGATGACGAGGATGATGACGATGAGTGGGATGAGTAGAGAATGTGCAATTAAAACACTAAAAATAACACATTGTAAAGGGTGCAACGATTATGGTGATTGTGAAACTTGTTATATTGGAGTAGCAATCGCAGATATGGAAAAGCAGATTCCGAAGAAACCGAACGAAGAACAAAAAGATTGTGTTGAAGCAACAATACCAAGATGCCCAAATTGTTACAGTATGTTCATTGAAAAATACTGTGCGAAATGTGGACAAGCACTAGATTGGAGTGAAGAAAATGATTGATGAAAAGAGATTGATTGAAGAAATTGTAAATACACCAACAGAAGAAAGTGGATATAATCCAGTATATTTGAGTGGGTGTGCAACAAGACAATTAGAAATTCTTGATATTATCGACAGACAACCAAAAGTCGGTGAATGGATTCCTTGTAGTGAACAAGAAGAACCAACAGAAGATGGAATGTATTTGGTAAGTGGCAGATGGCTTAGAAGTGGCGAAAAAGTTGTTGATAGTTGTGGATTTTTTGGTGAATGGAAATGTGTAAACAATTTTATCATTGAAGCGTGGATGGAACTTCCACCTGCTTACAAGGGGGAATAGATATGGAAATTGATATGAGTTGTTTAAGTGCAAGGTGGTTTTTATATCGTATATTGATTGAGGGCGCAGGACTTTATGCAGATAAAGAAGATTTAAACCACATCCAAGATTTGATTGAAGCAGAAGAACAAGGACTTCTTCTGAAACTTCCTTGCAAGGTGGGGGATAAAATTTATGTAATCGAAGATGGTTATATGTACGATTTCAAAATTGACAATATAGATGTTAGAAAAGAAAACGGAGAATACATCTTCTGTCTGGCTTTTATGGACTTCAAAGCAAATGATTTTGGAAAGATTGTGTTTTTATCGGAAGAAGAAGCAAAAGCAAAACTGAAAGAAATGGATGGTGAATCATAGTGACAGAGTGTAGAAACAACTGTGGCAATTGCAGAAACCACAAGTGGGATGAAGAATATAAAGACTATTACTGCACAGAAAAGGACAGTGAAAATTACGGTGAATTTACTGACTATATGGATTCATGTGATGAATTCTTTGAAAGGGGTTAGATATGACAAGACATAGTAATCCAAAATGTAAGTCATGCAAATATCGTTCCAAGAACCAAGCTGTGAATGGCTGCGATTATATCTGTATTATAGGAAAAAGCAGGGGATGTTCTGTGAATGAATGCGACAAATATGAAAAAGGTAATAAAATAAACTGTTCAAAGAAATGGAACGATGGAGCGTTCTTGATATAGAAAGGGGATAACATGGACACAGTAATTTTGATTCTAACAGGCTTATTCCTTCTAGTGATCACTATCTATCTTATAGGTTATGTAAATGAAATGATAAACCATGCAGAAGATATTTCAAGGGAATACTGGAATGAATACTGGGAAAGGGAAGAAGATGATGAAAGCACAGTGTTTTTTGAAACAGCTGAAGAAACTAGATGTGATGATTTCAAATAAGATAATTGAAAAAGAACAATGGCGCACAATCGCAATGGGAACTACTACGAAAATGGGTGGTGAACGTGTTCAAACATCAGGAAGTCAACAGAGAATGGCTGATGCAGTTGGGAAATATGTTGATATGGAAAAAGAAATCGACAGGATCATTGACACACTGGTTGATACAAGGAACGATGTTCTTTCAGTGATAGAACTGTTGAATGCGACTGAATATGACATTATGCATAAACGTTATGTTCAATACATGACCTTTGATGAAATTGCTGCAGATTATGACAGAAGCACTTCGTGGGCTACAACTATTCATGGAAGGGCGTTGAAGAATGTGCAGAAGATTTTGGATGCTAGAAAGGATTAAGTATGAATGAAAGTTTTTATACCAATTTAAGAAATTCAATAGTCAAACAGGCTGTTGATGATTATGTGTATTCAGGAAAAAGAATCAAATGCCTGTTAGATAATAAACAGAAGACAATTATTAAGATTATCAAAAATGGTCTTGAATTGAAAAAACCAAAATTCTATACATATGAAGAAGCTGAAGATGAATGGAAAGCAAGAATTGAAAAGCAAAAAGGAATAATGATAGGTGTTGAAATGTTTTTCCGTTCTATGTGGTATAAGCAAATGTGTGACATTGATGGGGAATACATTATTGCTAAAACAAAAGAGAAAACAATTAGGATGTGTGGTGTTGATTTAGAATTGTTGCAACTGTGACTTTTTTGTAATTTTTGTGACAAAAAAACACTTAATGTTTGGATTTTGGGGTGTTATCATTATAGTGAAAGAATGTGTGAAAGCACTGGTCGGGAATGGCTGGTGCTTTTTTAATGCTTGAAAGGTGGTGTTGCGTTGTGGCATTAAATGTGAAACAAGAAGCATTCTGTCTGCATTATGCTAAAACAGGCAATGCAACAGAATCCTATAAAAAAGCTGGATATGAAGCAAAAACTGATACTGCAATTTATTCAAATGCAAATAGGTTGCTTAAAAATGACAAGGTTCAGGAAAGATTGAAAGAATTGGCTGATGAAATTGCATCAGACAAGATTGCTGACATCAAGGAAATCCAAGAATATCTAACTTCTGTTATGAGAAGGGAACTGAAAGAAAGCGTGGTTGTTACACTTTCAACAGAAAGGTCAACTTATGCACCTGATGAAAATGGAACAATGAGAAAACAAACAATCAAAGAAGAAGTTCCACAAATCGTTCACATTCCTGCAAAACTTTCGGATGCAAACAAGGCAGCTGAAACACTTGCAAAGATGAAGGGTGGATTTGATAACAAAGCACAGATTGAAGTTATCATTCCAGTTTTTGGTGGTGAAGATGAATTAGATGATTAAACGAGAATTCATAAGCCTACCGAAAATCGTTGGTAGGGGCTACAAGGCATTTTGGAACTTCAGGGGCAGATACAAAGTAGTCAAGGGAAGTCGTGCTTCCAAGAAGTCGAAAACAACTGCACTATGGTATATCTATCACATTATGAAACACAAAGATGCAAATGCGCTTGTGGTTCGTAAAACATACAGAACACTGAAAGATTCTTGCTACACAGAATTGAAATGGGCTGCTAAACGATTAAAGGTTGAACACTTATGGAGATTCAAAGAAAATCCACTTGAAGCTGAATATCTTCCAACAGGTCAGAAGATTTACTTCAGGGGATTGGATGATCCATTGAAAGTAACATCTATCACAGTGAATGTTGGTGTTCTTTGTTGGATGTGGATTGAAGAAGCATATGAAGTAATGAAAGAAGAAGACTTTGACATGCTTGATGAATCTATTCGTGGTGAATGTCCTGAAGGATTGTGGAAACAAATCACAATCACGTTCAATCCTTGGAATGAAAGACACTGGTTGAAAAACAGGTTCTTTGATGAACTGGTTGGTCATGACATAGAAGGAAAGCCAATCTACAAGGAAAGAAAGAATCCTGTTTCTGATGATGGTGAAATCCTTGCTATTACAACCAATTACCTTTGCAATGAATGGCTTGATAAAGCTGACTTAAAAGTGTTTGAAAGAATGAAGAAGTTCAATCCAAGACGATATGCAGTAGCAGGTCTTGGTGGTTGGGGTATCATTGATGGTCTTATCTTCGACAACTGGAAAGAAGAATCATTCAAACTGGAAGACATTCAAAAAGCACATCCTGATTTACAAGCAGCATTCGGTCTTGACTTTGGTTATACGAATGACCCAACTGCCTTATTCGTTGGTTATGTGTCAGTGAAAGACAAGAAACTGTTTGTATATGATGAAATGTATCAAACTGGTATGTCCAACAAAAAGATATTTGATGAAATCAAGTCAATGGGATATGCCAAAGAGAAAATCACTGCTGACTGTGCAGAACCAAAATCTATTGATGAATTGAAAGGTTATGGTTTAAGGGTTGAAGGTGCTAAAAAAGGAAAAGACAGCATCAACAATGGTATTCAGTGGATTCAAGACCTTGAAATCATCATTCATCCAAGATGTGTTGCATTCTTAACGGAAATCAGCAACTACACTTGGAAGGTTGATAAGTTCAACAAGAAACTGAATGAACCAATTGATGATTTCAATCACTTGATGGATGCAATGCGATATGCGCTAGAAAAATTCATCAAGAAGAATGGTTGGTTATATTAAGATGATTAACGGGCAGCGTACACAGTGCCAGTAGTCTTTCCAGTGGTTCGGCATTATAACACTGGGCTATTTCATCTATTCTCCCAAGGTCACAATCGGTGGTCTTGTATGGCACTGGTAGGACTGTTCTTGATATAGGGCGCAGGTAATTGGCATAATTACTTCTTAATATGTGGAATTCAAACAATAGCCGTGAAAGTCGGCAATTCAAAAAGATGGTAACCACTTGGTTATGTTCACGGTGTAACGGTTCAGTTCATTACTTTTGCTGAAACATTTGGGAAAAACCTATCGACTGCAGGCGAGGTTCTATGCGATGCGTAGACGGTGGTTCATATAAATGTCATCATAGTTCAAGTAGCAGAACGGCTGATTTTCCCCTAATTTTTTCAGTGCGTTGAAGGTGCAAATCCTTCTGATGGCTTTGAATATGTGGCAGTATTCAAAAAGATGCGTTTCGTTGCGATAGTTACGCACATATAACAACAACAAAAAATAAGATTTATAAGAAACATACTCCCTTATATGTAAA
>JAEIGA010006129.1_pt1 | contig 18306 bp, 14 predicted proteins | sample 9270691 | NCBI WGS metagenome assembly JAEIGA01 (sample SAMN17057246, study PRJNA624740) | gut metagenome | biome: biome; isolation source: fecal sample | host: Bos grunniens | place: China: Xizang | collected 2019
CTGTTAAGAATGCTTACAACGCAATCATGAACACCTACAAGTACGATTTCTATGAGGGCAAGTATTCCTCTTCCACCAGCAGCTCCACCTCCACCTCTACCGAGACCAACTATGTTCACTATAAGGGCGACTTCAATGCTTACCTTATCGACAAAGTAACCTCTAACAAGGGTGATATGGCTATGGTTAAGTCCAATATTCAGAAGCAGGCAGAGGAAACCGTTAAGGATATCATTATTATCTACGTATTCGCTTCTGCTGTTGATGCAAAGTGGGATGCAGATGTAACTCTTACAAAGGCAGAGAAGAAGGACATCAAGAAGAATCTTGAGAACACCGCTCTTCTTTATCAGCAGTACGGTCTCTCCTTCAGCTACAATGTTGATGACAGCTACCACGCTGAACAGTTCGACAAGGTAATGAACTATCTCCTTGAGGAGAAAGAGACCGAGGGCAACGTAGTAGAGTACGAGCATGTTAAGTACACTACCGAGGCTCAGGAAAAGTAATTTAAATTAACTGATTGATTGAAGGACTGTCCCGATTTTATATAGGAACAGTCCTTTAATTGTAAAAGGAAGGCTATGAAGGAAGTAAGTCTTTACACCGACGGCGCGTGCCGAGGAAATCCCGGTCCGGGCGGCTGGGGAGCGATCCTCGTTTATGGCAAATATGAAAAGGAAATGTCGGGCGGAGAAAAGGAAACCACTAACAACAGAATGGAGCTTCTGGCGGCGATAAGCGGTCTTGAAGCACTGAAGGAGCCTTGCGAGGTTATGCTGCAATCCGATTCCAAGTATCTTGTCGATGCTTTTAATGAGGGTTGGATATATGCTTGGCGCGACAAGGGGTGGAACAAGTCGGGCGGACTTAAGAATCCCGACCTCTGGCAAAGACTGTACGAGCTTACTTGTACTCACAAGGTCAGGTTTGTGTGGATAAAAGGTCACAACGGACACGAATACAACGAGCGTTGCGACCGACTTGCAACCGCTTATGCAGATTCCTTTAAATAAATAGGAGAATAAAATGGCTAAAAATAATAAAAACCTCGAAACAAAAGGCGCACCCATCGAGGCGGAAGAGAAAAAGAGACTTGATGCTACACGCATCTTCCTTATCGTTTTCGCCGCTGTTGCGCTTCTTGGCATTATCGCGAGCATTATAATCGCGCTTATCCCCACCTTTAAGAAGGAAAAGAATCTCGACTATCTTAAGGGCGATCTTTCAAAGTACGTTTTAGTACCCGAAGCACTTTACAACAATTACACCGTTGACATAAATCTTCCCAAGGTCAGCGACAAAGACGTTGAATATGAGCTTCTCAAAAAGCTTTGTATAAACAAAATCACTCCCGAAGAGGGCGCAACCAACAGACCTAACGTAACCGTTGGCGCAGGTGACGTAGCTAACATTTATTACAGAGGCTATACGCTTGACGCAGAGGGCAACAAGAATTACCTTGACGGCAGCTGTAACTTCACCGGCTCCATCTACGGACTTGAGATCGGTTCGGGCAGCTTTATCCCCGGCTTTGAGTACAACCTCATAGGCAAAAATCAGAAGGATTACGCAACTCTTACCAAGGTAACAGAGGGCAATACCGCCGCAGGCGATATTATCAATCTTACCTATTCCGTTTATTATGCAGACGGTCAGGCATCTCTTGCCAAGACTGCTCTTATCGACCTCTCTGATCCCAAGCTCGACGAGAAGTGGGGCGAGGGCTTCAAGGCTTACTTCAGCAACAAGCTTGGCAGACCTATCGGTGAAAACTTTGCGACCGGCAGCGCAAATGACGATAAGCTTACTGTTAACACCGTTAAAGACACCGCAGGCACCGATATTTACTTCGATATGAGCATATCCACCGCTTACAGAATCAGCTCTGATAAGGAGCGCCTTGTTGTCGAAGCATACTTCCCCTACAACTACGGCGATGAAGAGCTTGACGGCAAGACCGCATACTTCGAGGTTTATATCAAGACCGTTCAGGACTATGACGTTCCCGAGTTCAACGATGAGTTCGTCACCGAGAAGCTTAAGATGAGTGCAGATGAGCTTTCCTCTTACGCAGGCGAGACTCTCATCGAGAAGTATAAGGCATATATCAAAGGCACTCTTGAAGAGAAGTATCAGGCAGACGTAAGAAATGTAATTGAGTCTCAACTTTGGAAGCAGGTTATCGCAGGCTCGACCTACCACAAGCTTCCCGAGAAGGACGTTGAGATAGCTTACAACAACTATGTTGCAGAGATTCAGTCAACCTTTGCTAACGGTTACTCCAGCTATTACAACAGCCTTGATGCTTTTGCCAGAGCATATCTCAACCTTGATTCCACTGCCGATTGGAAGGCGAAGCTCCGTTCCGATGCGGAATATTCCGTTAAGCAGAAGCTGGCGTTCTACTACATCATCCGCGAGGCTGACCTTGTTCCGAGCGACGAGGAATATCAGGAGATTTATGACAGAATCTTCGGTGAATATCTCCAGGAGTATCTCGATTATTACAAGATTACAAAAGATGATCCCAATTACGATCTTAAGGTAGAAACCGCAACCAAGGAGATCCTCTCCCAGTACGGCGAGGGCTATTGGCGTGAGAGCGTAATGTACGAGTTTGCGATCGACGACCTTGTTGATAGAGCAAACGTAGTATTTAAAAACTGAATTTAATATTTCCTATACGGAGATAAAAAGGCAGTCCACGGTGCGCTATGCATTATGGACTGCCTTTTTGATAAAATTCTTTGGTTTGAGTTAGCGAGTATGCTTTTTCGGGGCATACTCGCTCTTTTTTCATTTATTCACGCTTTTTTATGAACTTTTTGTAAACAAATCAAAAAACTTGAAGAATTTTTCTTGAAATTTCGGTATGTAAGGGTAAGGGAGTACAAAAGCGTGAAAAATCTTATTTTCGGGCTTCCAAAAAAACATATTGAAAGAGGTGGTATCCGTTGTTCTGTTTTTGCTTGTTGACATTTGTGATGTGAATTGGGTGTAATAAAGATGAAGAATAATTCTATTTATTTTGAGTATGATTTACACTAAATATTTAAAAGGAGAATTTTATGGAAAAAAGAATTAAGACAGTTGTTTGCCTTTTGCTTCTTCTCTCGGTGGTACTATCGATGGCATCGTGCGGAATATTTGGTATAGGAAAGCAAAATGACGGCAAGCGTTACACGGGTGGTTTTAGTATTGAATCACATTTTTATATTCACAGAGAAATCCATTGGTTAGAAACCTTTGACGAGGCTATGACCGCAATTGAGCATTTGCGCGCTGCAGGTAATGATCTTCCCAACATATATATCGCAGGCTACGAAAACGAAACGGTTGATGCGAAATATCTGATTTTGGTTAATGATTATAGAACGCCGAAGCAAAAAGAAGGCGAAGAGTGGTACGACAGAAAGTTTAATAAAGTTGAAAAAATAGAATACTATGGCTTTTTGGATAAAGTAAGTATTGAAGAGATCGAACACTCATACTTTAAGAACTATAAGCATATCACGCCGGTAGGCGAGCATGAGGATGATTACACACAGCCCTTGCAAATTCATTCGGTGTGTGGCGACACGCCTGTTAATGTTTTTCCTTACGGTGGTTTTAACTGTTTAGTTCAAGATAAGGATAATGGAGATTTCGTAGTGGGTATGTATTATCACAAAATAGAGAATCATATTGAAGAATTGCCGGAAAGTTTCCATGAGGATTTTGTTGAGTCCTTGGTATATATAGGAGGTTAAAATGAAAGGTTTGAAACGTATATTTGCGGTAGTATTAATTGTAAGTATTATGCTTTCGAGTGTTGTAGGCGTTAATGCAAGCGCATCGGAATCTACATACACGGAGCATAGTTAACAAAATCCGCATAGTACGTTTTTTGAATTACCGTTTTGTTTTGAAATAATCCTTTAATTCTTATAAAAAAAGACACCGAGGTGCTGTGTAAACAATACCTCGGTGTTGTTTGCTTGCGCTGTTTTAATGCAAGTTTGGGAAATCAGGTGTATGCCGTTTTCACCTGAAGGTTAATTCATTGGAAAACTCCTTTTTGTTTTGTTGTCTTTTTAAGACTCATATATATATACAGAAATTTTCCTAAAAATTCTTCAAAAAATCAAAAATTTTTTATTTTATTTTTACTCCATCGATAATCAGCAATAATTCATCTTCATTTAGCAACATTGCTGTATCCAAAGAGAACGTGTATTTTCCATCGTTCCACAGATACATATACCTTTCCTTCACTTGCCTGTGATGAATGGTATAACCACCGATTTGCAAGGTGGTTTTATACCCCTCTTCGTTGTCTACCATATAATTTGAATTATATAAATTCTTTTGTGTAAAGGTGAGGGGAGTTCCGTTTGCATCGGTGTACCAATATACCACCGTGGTTATGGAAATGTAAGAATCTTCCAAAGTATATCCCTCGGGAAGTCGGGTAGGCTCATATACTTCTTCGATGAATTTCTCATCTGTGTATTCTTCCGAATACGTAAACCAATCATATTTTGCGAAAATTTTCTCTTTGAGAGCTTTAATTTCATCGCGATAAATGACGGCGCAGCTTGCGAGCAACAGTGCAAGAATGGCAACGATAGCTACTATACGTCTGAATTTATGGGGCAAACGGTGTGCTTTCGGGTGCTTTCCGCTTATAATAGCGCGCATAGCCGTTTCGTGCTTCTTGGAGTATAGAACTTCGCCTTCATAAGAGCTTGCGATAGAATCTATACGGCGGCTTAACCCCTCTCTTAAGGCGTCTTTAAACAACTCGCGATCGGTTTTATTCATGGAATACCCCCCTTTCGCTCAATGCTTTACGCAACAACTCTTTTCCTCTTGCCAGCCTTGTGTATACGGTTTTTGGGGAAATACCCATAAGGTCGGCAATTTCCTCTACACTCATATTTTCACAGTATGCCATGTTCAGCGTAGTGCTGTATTTTTCGTCAAGCTGTGAGATGGCATCTACAACTTTGCTATATCGGTTTTGAATATCAAGCTCTTCTATGAAATCGTCGCTGTCATAACCGATTTTATTATCCAATACCGTGTCATAGCTCTCGGTGTATACAATGTCGTTCAAGTGATTTGATATTTCGTTAGTTAATATTGAAAAGATATAGTTTCTGATGTCTTTTTCTCCACGAGAAAAATCTATTTTGTCTATGTGACGCACTATTTTGACAAACGTATTTTGAACAATATCCTCTATGTCGGAGGTGAAATCAGCTTTTGATTTCCTTTGGAGCGAAGCGGCGGCAAAGCTCCATAAAAGGTCTTTGTACGTTTCGTATAGCGACTGAACCTTTTCTCTGTCAGACTCTTCTGTCAGTATTAATAAGAATGATAACATATTATTTGTAAACTTTAATTAGCAATTATTTGTAATTTCTGATCATGCGAAGGATTTGTAATTTATAAACCGCTCGCGGATCTCTGTATTTAAGCTCGAAGGCGGTCTCGTAGAGACGGAACGCCATCTCTCGGTTTGTGGGTATGCCGAGGCCGAATTCGTTGAGACATCCGAGGGTATAGATACCCTTTCCGTGTCCGAGCTTAAGACATACTCGAAGAAGCTCCTCCGCCTCTTCGAACTTTTTTTGATATATCATTTCCATAGCTTTGGCATATACCGTGTTGAGCATATGACGACGCTTGTTATTCATCAGCCTTTCGATCTCGCCTTTAGCTTCACCGCTTCCGAGCCTTGCGGCTTTGACGAGAAGTTCGATAGCTTTCTTGTAATTGAAGGCAACGCCTATACCGTGAGAGTAGCAGAGCGCGTATTCGTACAAGGCTTCCTCGTCTCCGTTTTCGACTGCCTTTTCAAACCACAGGAAGGTTTGCTGACGGTTTTTCTTGACACCGAGTCCGTCTCTGAATGCTCTCGCCATTTCTTTGTATGCGGGAACGTAGCCCATGCTTGCGGAAATTCCGAAGGCGCGGAAGGACTGTACAGGTGATGACGTCTTGAACTGCATACCGATAACGTATAGCTTCTCTCTTTCGTTTTTCAGAAGCTCGGATTTTTCTCTTGCACCGGTGTGTCCTTCCTTTGCGCCGATGTCATACAGCTCTATTGCTTTTGCTACGTCGCGAGGCAGAAGCTTGCCTTCGCTGAATATATCGCCCATAGCTTCATAAGCATTCGTCATGCCGAGATTCGCCGCAGATTTGTAATATTCGAGAGCCTTGTCGGTGTCTCTTGCCACAAGCTTTCCTTCGACGTGTATATCACCGAGACGGCGGTAAGCCTCCGCGCTGCCGTGTGCCGCCGCGCTTGTGAGGAGTGCGAGAGCAGTATTTATATCCTGCTCACAACCTATACCCTCCGCATAGAGCATACCGAGTGTTAATCTCGCACCGATATCTCCGCTTTCGTGGAGCATTCTCGACAGATTGTGATGCGCATTCATATATCCAAAGTCATACGCCTTTATAGAGAGATGTCGCAGCATTCTGTTGTAATCGGGGTGCTTCGGTATTCCCGGATCCTCCGACTTCACACTGCGGAGCTTGTACGCCATCTTTATGGCGTGAATGGGCGGTAGCGCAAGCTTATCCATATACCATTTTGCGTAAGGCAGGTTTTGCTCTGCGCCGCTTCCGCTAAAATATCTCTTTGCGAGAGTTACTATTGAATCGGTATCGTCATATGCTGCGGATATGGCGTAATAATAATTTGCAAGCTCGTCGTTTCCTTCCTTTGCAAGTCTTTCCGCATACACGGGGTAGGACTCGACACATCCAAGAGCGGCTGCGTAGGCTAACCAGAAGGCTGCCGCCTTGTCACTTGTTCTCTCTGCGAGTCTTGAATATCTGAAAATGGCGTGGCTGTCATTTTTTTGGGCAGCCATATAATAATAGTCCATTGCCGCATCGAGATTTCTCGGTACACAGTCGCCTCTTTCAAGCAAGGAGGCATATTTTTTTTGCGACTCGGTTCTTCCCATATCTGCTAAAATATGGTGTCCTTCGGCAGCCAATTCGTATTCCTTACACTCCTCGGCTTTCTTTATTTCTTCAATTTTTTCCTCGATTTCTTCTTCCGTGAGGACGAAAATTTCTTTACATGCGGGACATTTAGGCCCATAGTAAGCACCGATGTAACCACACTTCGAGCAACGAATCATATTTTCACCGTCCTAAAATATTTTCTTATATAAATTTTACAACATATCAGCACTTTTGTCAACCGTAACAAATAAAAAATAAAAAGCGTGGAAAGATAAGTGTGACATTATCAGACTCAATACGACGGTATATTATAAAAATACCGCCCAAAGCCCTCGTTGTTCTAAAATTTATTTCAATGTCAACCTCTTTGTTTGTGCGCTTTTTTGGAATTTGAGGTTGATAAATAGCGAAAAAAGGAGAAAAGTTATGCTTTTCAGAAGAACAGAATCAAGAAGAATGAATCCATACGTAGCTATCACCATCGGCACTCTTGCCATGATAGGCGCATTCAGTGTGGTTAAATGCAGCAAGCGTACCGTAAGATGCGTGTGTGACAAAATGACCTCTGTGTTTTCGGGCAAGGACACCGAAAAGTGTACCGTGTGCGAGTAACGTATATTTATACTCCTCATATAATGGTAATGTAGCCGATAGGACTCACACGGCGGAGAAGTGCGCACCACACCTTGCTAACATGTAGGGTGCGGCGTCCGTTTCCGCCTCTTTAGTGAAGTCCTGCGGCTCGACGTGAGGACAATATGATAATGATACATTCTTATGAAAACGGCAAAAGAGCGGAGTCGTGTATTGAGTATCTCGGACGGCTTGAGCGTGATGATACGTTGCGCATCGTTTTATTACCCATCCCGACAACAAGGGACGGAAAGACGATTTTGAACACTAAAGTTTACATCAATGAGGTTTTAGATGAGATTATAGGCGATACCGTAGTTTGTGGATACGGGCTGACGGATTCGTTTTGCGAGGCGGTGAGGTCGAGGGGCGGCAGAGTGCTTGACCTCCTAAACGATGAGGATTTTCTGATTGAAAACGCCGAGCTTACCGCTCTTTGCACCGTCGGAATCCTTCTTACCACTACCGAATATGCACCGAAAGACGTCACTGTCGGTGTAGTCGGATACGGTAGGATAGGTAAGAGATTAACCAATATGCTTCTGTATCTCGGAGCTAATGTGAGAGTATATACCACACGGGAAAGCACGCGTACAGATCTCGGTGAATGCGGTGTTGCAAGCTCGAAAAGCTGTTGCGATGCGGATATGTCGGATATAGATCTGCTTATAAACACAGCGCCCGCAGCTATTTTTCCTGCGGAAAAAATTCCGCACGGCTTACGTGTTATCGATCTTGCCTCGGGTGAAAATTTTGCGGGGCTGACGGTGGAGAAATATCCATCTGTGCCTGCAAAAATGCTTCCCAAAAGTGCGGGGCGTGTATGGGGAAGGGCAGTGGAACGGTTTATATCCGCCGCTTGCTCAAACGCTTGATACAGAAGGACCGCCGCCACCCGCGGTACAGTCTGCGGCTTCGCTGAAATACAAGCGTCTACCGTTGGCGTTTTGATACAGCGGAGCCGCCATTCTTCATATTACAAAAGATAAAAAGGCGAATAAAAGGAGTTTTACATATGAAAATAGGATATTGCTTTACGGGTTCATTCTGCACCTTCGCGCGCTCTTTTGAGGTTCTCAATACGCTTATCGAAAAGGGCTATGACGTAGTTCCGATAATGAGTGAGAATGCTTATTACACCGATACAAGATTTCAGAAAGCCGAGGAATTTTCGACACGGGTAGAGGCGTTGTGTCAAAAACGAGTCATTCACACGGTGGTGGATGCCGAGCCCCTCGGACCAAAGACGCCTCTTGATGCGCTTGTTGTATCGCCCTGTACGGGCAACACGCTTTCGAAGGTCGCGCGAGGGATAACCGACACGGCGGCAACAATGGCGATAAAGGCGCACCTGCGCTCCGACCGTCCGCTCATCATAGCTCTCGCCTCCAACGATGCCATGAGCCAAAATCTTTCGAGCATCGCCGCCGTTCTTAACCGAAAAGCCGTCTACTTTGTTCCTATGCTCCAGGATAACCCTGCGGATAAGCCGCATTCTCTCGTAGCCGATATGCAGATGATACCCGAGGTTCTCGAGGCGGCGATGAATGGAAGGCAGATACGGCCGATATTTAAATGAGTTGAAAGTTGAAAATGGAAAGTTGAAAATGAAAAGCGAATTTGCTTCTTCATATACCGAACCGCTATACTCTCTCTGTATTGACTTTTCCTACGGTGTGTGTTAAAATGTTACTGATTTTATTTTCGGTGAGGTTATGATGAGAAGAAAGGCGAATTTACCCGAGCTGCTTGCTCCTGCGGGCGACTTTGAATGTCTTGTCGCTGCGGTCAGAGGCGGGGCAGATGCCATCTACATAGGCGGCAAGCTCTTTTCGGCAAGGGCATATGCGAAGAACTTCGATATTGATGAAATAAAAAAAGCGGTAACCTATTGTCATCTTCACGGTGTGAAGCTTTACGTTACCATGAATATACTTGTGTACGACAATGAGATCTCCGAGGCGGTCTCCTTTGCCAAGGAGCTGTACTGTGCAGGCGTTGATGCGCTCATTGTGGCAGACCTCGGACTTGTTGCCGAAATACGCGAGCAGCTGCCCGACTTTGAGCTTCACGCATCGACGCAGATGTCGGTGAACAATTCTATCGGAGCAGATCTCGCACATAAGCTCGGGTGTACCCGTGTAGTGCTTGCGAGAGAGCTTTCGGGCAAAGATATGAAGGAGGTTACAGAGAAGTGCAAGGCGGAAACCGAGGTGTTCTTACACGGTGCGCTTTGTGTGTGCCACTCGGGACAGTGCCTGTTTTCGTCTATGATCGGCGGCAGAAGCGGAAATCGCGGTGAGTGCGCACAGCCATGCCGTTTACCCTACAATAACGGAAAGTACGTTCTATCCCTGTCCGATCTGTCTTTAGCGGAGCATATCCGTGAGCTTATCGATTCAGGCGTCGCATCTCTGAAGATAGAGGGCAGAATGAAATCTCCCGATTATGTATATACCGTTACTTCGATTTACCGCAGACTGCTTGACGAAGGCAGAAATTCAACGAGAAAAGAAAATGAGAAGCTTGAGAGGGCATTTTCGCGCGGCGGCTTCACCGACGGCTACTTCACAGGCGATACGTTCCGCAAGATGACCGGTGTGCGCACCGAAGAGGACAAGCGTATATCCGAGAGCGAACAGAAGGGCGATTTCACCGCCTATGACCGCACCCGTGTTAAAGCAAAGGTGACTATGAAGCTTGGCGAACCGTGTGAAATGACGCTTTTCGGTATGGATGGCGAGAGATCTGTTACCGTCACGGGCGATGCGCCGAGCCCTGCAAAAAATGCACCGCTTACCGAGGAGTCCCTGAAGGAGAGACTCGCCAAGATGGGCAACACCTTCCTCTCGCTTTCTCCCCTTGATATAGACCTTACTCTCGATGAGGGCATTAACCTCTCACCGTCGCTTATCAACAAATTGAGACGAGATGCTGCGGAGCGATTTGAGGACTTTTCAAGAGTGCTTCCAAACGGTACAAATACCGAAAAAATCGACACGTCCCCCGTCTGTTCGGTTAGAACCGAGCTGAAAAGAACGGCTGTATTCCACAATGCCGACACGCTTTTATACACCGACGGTGCAGCACTCCAATATTTTGATGCAATATTTGTTCCGCTTGTTGAATATCCGAGATGCAAGGATAGGGCAGATGGAATATACATACCACCCGTTATTATGGAGCATGAGCTGCCCCGTGTGAAGAAAATGCTTGAAGAAGCCAAGGAGCTTGGCGTAAAATATGCGCTCGTCGGCAATCCCTCGCACATTTCTCTTATAAGAGAGCTTGGCATTGATGCCGTGGGCGATTTCCGTCTCAACGTCACAAACGGACACTCGCGCGCCGTGTGGCAGAGTCTCGGTGTCACGGATACGGTTATATCTCCCGAGCTTACGGCAAGGCAGGCAAGAGACGTTGGCGGCAGAGCCATAGTTTACGGCAGAGTGCCGCTTATGATAACCGAGCGTTGCTTCATGAAGGAAAACTTCGGCTGTGAGCAGTGTGGAAAATGCACACTCGTTGACCGCAAGGGAGTGAAGTTCCCAATGATGCGCGATTTCGAGCATAGAAACCTTATTTTCAATTCCGCCTTCACCTATATGGGGGACCGACTTGATGAGATCCGAGGTGTAGGCAGCTATCATTTTATCTTCACCACGGAACGTGCCGACGAGGTAAAAACGGTAGTGGAGGCCTTCAAATCAAAACGCCCATTCCCTCTTAACGGACAGTTCAGAAGAATGGGAAAGAGAAAGGTTGAGACAAAATAATTTCATAGAAAGAGAAAGGTTGAGACGAAATAATTTCATAAATACCGAAGGGAAAGAATTGCCGCCGCGCACTTCTTTCTCTTTTTTGCCTTTGCTTTAAAAGATCACATTAGGTCTTCGGGGAGAAAACAACCGGGATTTCACATAGCTTATAAGAATACCCTTTGAAAATGAATAGTCGAACGGGACTTGGGCAATAATCTACAAAAACGGAGGTGGATTATGTTAAGCTTAAGCCATGACGCTAACGTGTCTCTCATTTCTTCCCGATTGCGAGTGAAGGAGAGCTTTGACATTATAGAGAGACATCTTTCCGTAGCGGGAGAGGACGTGTGTTTTTTCTACGTTGACGGATTTACAAAGGATTCCGAGATGCAAAGACTAATGCAGTATCTCCTGTCGCAAAAGGAACTGAAGGATGCAAAATCGCTTGTTAAAAGCCTGCCGTATATCGAGGTGGAGCTTGGCGGTGATGTTGAAAAAATCGTTATCGCTGTTTTGTCGGGACAGACGGCTCTCGTTTCTTCCGCATTTCCATTGGAGTCGGTGCTGATCGATGCGAGAACCTACCCTGCGCGAAGCACAGAAGAGCCCGATACCGACAGGGTGATGCAGGGCGCACACGACGGCTTTGTTGAAACGCTGGTGATGAACACGGCACTGATACGCAGACGAATAAGAGATCCGCGACTTACAATGCGACACTTCGATCTCGGAGGCTCATCCCACACCGACGTGGTTATGTGTTACGTCGAGGGGGTGGCGAGTGAAAAGCTTGTCAACTCTCTTGCAAGGAAGCTCGATTCATTGACACCGTGTGGAGTTTGTCTTGGGTATCAGAGCCTTGCGGAAACTCTTATCAGGCGCGGATGGTTTAACCCTTTTCCGAAAATACGCCTTACGGAACGCCCCGATACCGCCTCGGCGCAGCTGCTTGAGGGAAGTGTGCTTCTTATCTCTGACACCACGCCGCAGGTTATGATTCTGCCGACCTCTATTTTTGATTACCTGCAGCAGACGGATGATTTTTACTTCCCGCCCATCACCGGAACGTATCTTCGGATAGTCCGTCTTGTGATGCTGATTTTGTCGATGGTGGTAACACCCGTGTGGTATCTTTGCCTCGAATATTCCGACACGCTCCCCGACTATCTCCGATTTTTGATACCCGATAACCCCGGAGCTTTGCCGATAATTCTCCAGCTTTTATTGATCGAGGCTGCCATAGACGGCTTGAAGATAGCGTCAATGAATACTCCCGATATGCTATCGAACTCGCTTTCGGTTGTGGGCGCTCTTTTGCTCGGTGATTTTGCCGTCGGTGTGGGTTGGGTGTGCGAGGACGTTATTCTCTACATGGCGTTTGTTGCCATCTCAAGCTTCGCCCAACAGAACGCGGAGCTTGGCTATGCATTCAAATTCGTGAGGGTTGCGACGCTTATATTCACATACCTTCTCGGCGCATGGGGGCTTTTGGCGGGGGCGGTGCTTCTCGTTTTTCTTCTTGTGACAAACGTCACCGTTACGGATGAATACAGTTATCTGTATCCTTTGGTTCCGTTTCGCCCTCGCGCACTTTTCAGACTTATTTTCCGAGGTAAAAAGCGGGACTTCAAAAAGACGGAGTGATTCCTTTCGATGCTTCAAAGGGGGCAGGGGCTTATTGCGAGGGCATCTTTTTTCAATAATTTTTCAAACACTTGCAATAAGCCGCCCTTTGTGTTAAAATAAAAGGGCGGCTGTTCTTTTAAGTTGTTTTTAATTAAGTGTGATAGCCTATAAAGTACGAAAACTTCTTTGGAGGGAAATATATGAGATTGCTTCTTGCAGAGGATGAGGTTGAGCTTGCCAAGGCACTCGCCGTAATTCTTCGCCACAACAACTACTCTGTCGATACGGTGCATAACGGAGAGGATGCTCTTTGCTATCTTGAAAACGGTGACTATGACGGAGCTATACTCGATATAATGATGCCGAAGCTTGACGGACTTTCTGTCTTGAAACGCATCAGAGAGCAGGGAAACGGCATACCCGTGTTGATTTTAACGGCAAAATCCGAGATAGATGACCGTGTGCAGGGACTGGATGCGGGTGCTGACGATTACCTCACCAAGCCCTTTGCCATGAAGGAGCTTCTTGCGAGAGTACGCGCCATGCTGCGCCGCCGCACTGAAAGTGTGGATACACGCCTTACCTTCGGTGACATAACTCTTGAGCTTTCCACGTCTATGCTCTGTTGCCTTGACGAAAAGGTAAGACTCACTAATAAGGAATTCCAGATGCTTGAAATGTTGATCACCGCTGACGGCGGTATCATCTCCGTGGACAAATTTATGGACAAGATATGGGGCTATGACAGTGAGACGGAGCAGAACGTGGTGTGGGTTTACGTTTCCTACCTTCGTCGCAAGCTTGTGGGACTTGGAACGTCTGTGCGCATAGAGGCTCACAGAAATCTCGGTTACTCGCTGGAGGCGGGCAAATGATAAAGCGCCTTAAAAGGAAATACACGCTTATTGTAATGTGCGCCGTGATAGCCGTTCTCGGAGTTATTATCACTGCGATAAATTTAGTCAGCTACTCTGCGGTAAACGCACAGCTTGACGAAAAACTGCTGATGCTCATAGACAACGAAGGCAAGATGCCTGACTTTCCTCCGCCCGAGATACCGAGTGTAGATGACGAAACACCCGATGGGGATACCGAAAACGGCGAAGGCGATGACACCGAAGCTCCCGACTCATCCGATTCGGAAAAAACCGAAGGCACAGAAGAGGAAGAGTCCGACGCCGGAAACGGCGAGGACAAAACCGAGGATGAAACGGACAGAAACGAGGAAGAAGAGGAAGAAGATCCACGTCAGAGCATGAGCCCCGAAACCCCCTTTGAAACACGGTATTTTTCGGTAAAACTCGACACGGATGGCACTGTAAAGGCTACCGATACCTCTAAAATCGTTGCGGTGGATGACGCCTTGGCACAGTTCTATGCGAGAAAGGCCTCCGCCGGAAAAAAGGATTCGGGATATATTCATACATACCGATTTATGCGCAGCGTAGAGCCAAACGAAACGATATGCGTGTTCATCGATGCGAACAGAGAGCTTGAATCTGTGCGCTCATTCATTATCTCGAGTATCATTATCACGGTTATAGGAATACTTATGGTCTTTGGACTCGTTATCCTTCTTTCGGAGGCTGCGCTCAAACCGATAATCGAGAGCTATGAAAAGCAGAAAAGATTTATCACCGATGCGGGACACGAGATGAAAACTCCGCTTACCGTAATCGGAGCTAACGCCGAAATCATCGAGATGGAAAACGGTGAAAGTCAGTGGATAGACGGAATCAAAAAACAGGTCTCAAAGCTGGCATCCCTGACCGAAAAGCTTGTTATACTGTCGAAAATGGAGGAGGGCGCCAAGCTTGAAATGGACGAATTCTCACTTTCCGATGCACTGTACGATACCTGTGAGCAATATAAGAGTATTGCCATGTCGTCGGGCGTGCAATTTGATATGAGGATCAGAGAGGGTATTATGATGATAGGAAACGAAGGGGAAATAAGGCGCTTGGTATCCTTGCTTCTCGACAACGCTTTCCGTTATGTAAATCGCAAAGGAGACGTCGAAATAACCGCAGAAAAGCTCCCGAGCGGAATCGAGATGCGCCTCTCCAATTCCACCGACGGAGTAGAAAAGGGCTCTCTTGACAGATGGTTCGATCGCTTCTACCGTACAGACCTCTCGCGCAATTCCTCCACGGGCGGCTCGGGCATCGGGCTTTCGGTCGTGAAGGCGATAGTCCTTGCTCACGGCGGCTCTGTCAAAGCGTTCAGCCATGACGGAGTTCGGGTTGAATTTGTTATCAATATATAAAGTAATGTTTGAATAAGGAGAACGCTTCGGCGCAAGACTCCTTAAAGATGAAGGCTGTCGCCAATGCTCCCGTGAGTATCGGTGACGGCTTTCTTTTTCTCTTTGCGACGAAACAACAGATATTGGGTTTTTGTTTAGAATTAACAGTGCCCGATGTGGATTTTTGTGTACTTTGATTTTTTATTTTTATATTGTGCATTTTACTTGATTTTTTCACTTGACTTTAAATAATAAGTGTGTTATTCTAAATCCAGCAAATTATGAAAAGGAGAACCGCTTATGAAAAGCAAATTTTTGAGAATACTTGCACTTATTCTCGTAATGTCTTCCTTGCTCTCTATGTTCGCTATCTTTGCAAGTGCTGAAGAAACCGGCACGACCGAAGACGAAACAGAAGAGGAGCAAAGTTCCTTCAGACTCGTATACAACCGTACATACGACGAAGGATGGGAAGTTGTGAACGGTATGGCCAAGACAGATCAGGGCAATACCGGTTCTACCACCTTTGAAATTGAGTATGAAGAAACACCTGATTTTAAGATCAACTACTTCTGGCGTCTTGAGCTCAATTCCAGAGACAATGATTTCGTTCAGTTCAATGCAGGCGCAAGAAATGAGGTTGGCGCTGTATTTGAGATCGACGTTAAGAGCGATGACATTTGCAACTTAAACAACGTTGTTACTTTCGGTACAACAGGTGGCAGTTCGAGTGACAGAAGCGATTACAGATTCATCGACGTTGTCAACAATCAGGTTTATCTGATGAAGGATAACTTCCCCAATGAGTCTCCCGCTTTCGAGCTTACCAACGATTGGACCAGAATTCAGGTTGTTTTCGATTTCACTTATGAGCATGATCCCATTCTTGAAGGAGATGACAAGAATGTTCAGGCTGAAAAGGCAATGACAAACAACAAGTGGTTCCAGTGTTACATTTACTTCGGCGATCCTGCGAAGCCCGAGGAGATGACTCTCTTCACAGGCGCTCCCCTCACTCTTGAGGCAAGAAGCGGTAAGGGTATTCAGATATTCCGCTTCCAGTCCAACGGATCAGACAAGGAAGTTGATTACGGCACCGGTATCTGCTTCGATAACATGAAGTTCTATGATGGCGTAAATGTTATCACTCCCATTACTCCCGACATGGGCTACGGTACAGCAGTTAACGCAAGCACGCCTAAAACCGTTGAAATTATCGGCAGTGATTCTGCTGCTTCCGCAGACGATATCTTCTCCGCGCTTTCCATGAAGGTAGGAGTTGACTACTGCTTAATTAACAGAACAAGACAGCCTATCGCTACCGCAGCTGACGGAACTGCTTACGGCGCTCCCGTTAAGATGAACGGCGAGGTTATGATTTCTCTTGAAAAGGTTCTCGAATTTTTGGGCCAAAAGCCTTATATACATCCCGATGGTGCATACATCGACATTGCTAACGGTGAGTTTGCTACATACCTTGTTGTAGGCAAGAATACCGCTACCGTAAACGGTACGGTTGTTGACCTCAATGCAGCTCCCGGCTACATCACCGATGCTGATAATAATTCCTTCATCGGTATCGCTCTTTCCGATGTTGAGAAGCTCTTCCCGGGATTCTACGGCGATTATGATGATATGGGTTATATGACTATTTCCGCTAATCCCAATATGCTTGAGAGAAGCGAAAATATGAATGCTATGATTACTGTTATGAAGGAATTCGTGTTCGAATACTTCACCGCAGAACAGATCTATGCAGACGTTGAGGCTAACACAAACGGCTTCCAGCATCCCTACCTCTTCGCTAACGGTGAGCAGCTCGATGCTTTGTATGAGGAGTATCAGGCTCTCAATGCTAAAAAGGAAAGCGGTGAGCTTACCGAGGACTCCGATGATTACATGATGTGGGTACACTATCAGAGAATCGTTGACAACGGTAACTCTTCCTACAGAAAATATGCTAAACCCGATGCTAACGGTACTTATAATACCTTTGCAGGCGTAGCTCCCGACGAATACAGAGAAGACGGCACCAATACCCGTGGTACTACATCTCTTGATCAGAACTATCTGGATGCTCACGGTTACGATATCGGTGGACGTTCCGATATCCCCAACAGAACTCAATATCTTGAGTCTATGGCTTATGCTTACGTTCTCACCAGAGATATTAAGTTCCTTCAGCTCTGCTACGAGGTTGCGGTTATCCTTGGCGGTTGGACACACTGGGGTCCCGGTCACTTCCTCAACTGTGCAGACGCATCCAATGACTTTGCACTTTACTTCGACTGGACATACAACGGTTACGTTCAGCTTAAGGAACAGGGCATAAAGCGTCCTGACGGCTCCGAATATGACGTTGCTGTGCTTGCTGAAATTCTTGCAAGACAGGGTGTTCACGAGGGTTACTATTCTACCATCAACAAGACCTCCGATCACCTTTCTCCCGTAGTAGGTACAGGCGGCGGTCACTATATAGAGAGAACTAACAACTGGGCGGCGGTTTGTACCGGCGGTATGGCAGTTGCATCTCTCGCTATCCTCGGCGACGTTGAAGAACAGTACGTTTACGAGGCAACCTACATCCTTTCCTCTAACTTTAGATCTCTTATCGAACTCGGTCTTGACTGCTATGCTCCCGACGGTTCCTACAACGAGGGTCCCGGTTACTGGAGCTACGGTACTAACAACTTCTTCCGTATGTGCGCAGCTTATGAGAGTGCAGCAGGTACTACCTACGGTATTATGGATACCTGGGGTATGGACACCACCTGTTACTACGCTTTCTATACCGAGGATAACGATTCCAAATACTTCCCCTTCCACGACGGTTCTGTTGGTTCTCAGGATACCAGCTGATTCTTCTACGTGGCAAAGCATTACAATGATGCTACTCTTTACGACGTAAGACTTAATCAGATCAACGGCGATATTAAGCGCGCCAACATGTTCGATCTTATCTACTATCCTCGCAATATCGATATTAAGGCTGATGAAGTTTCGCTCGACTACTACTCCAAGCAGATCGATCTCTTCTCCACCAGATCCAGCTGGGAGAGAGGCGCACTC
>JAEIGA010006130.1_pt1 | contig 18301 bp, 43 predicted proteins | sample 9270691 | NCBI WGS metagenome assembly JAEIGA01 (sample SAMN17057246, study PRJNA624740) | gut metagenome | biome: biome; isolation source: fecal sample | host: Bos grunniens | place: China: Xizang | collected 2019
CATTCTCCATACCTGGCATGCTCCACGTCCTTTGTATGACAACACTCCTCCATACAGCCATACTTGCCAGAACACTTCGGCTCTTTTCCGTCGCAAACGTATAATATCATTCTATCTCAACCTCGCAAACATAATCGTTATACGCCAAGTAGCTCTCAAGTTCCACCTTATCTTCGCTCACTTTAAAATGGTCTGCAATAATCTTCCGAACGTCATCGTCAGTCAAACGCTTTACAGCCTGCATCTTTATTCCTCCTATCTATATGGATACATAATAGTCCCTGGTTTGCATGGTTCTCCCTTCTATCAAACCAACAACACTATCCCCGGTCTCCTTTACATGATACTCCAACGGCGCACCTGCAAATGTTGTAACTAAGGTGTAATTTTTTATCGGTCGCACGTCAACGACAGAAATTATCGCGTCGGTATTTAACCATATAAGCTCCGGCTTCTCGGTGCTGTGAAGACAAATCAGATTAGCCATAACGTACCTCCGTCTCATCAAACTGTTCTATCAAATATCCAGCAACTTCTTTCTTGTCTCCAAAACTCATTTGAGAGGCGGACACCCACGCCTCTTTTGACACTTCCTCATCCCCAGTGATTCCAAGGAAAATATCATAGATGTCGTGGGTGTCATTTGTCGTAGTGAAGCCCTTATTGTTCGATATTCTGAACATCTCATTTCACCTCCTTATACCTCTCCCCGTTCAGAACCTCCAACATTGCGTCATACGGCGTCGCCTGGTAGTCCTGCATAGCCATCACGGCCTCAAATACCCTCGGACTCGATCCGCTGGCCAACATGGTTCCAGGTACGTCGCTACGGGTCTGGAAGTGGTTGTCCCGGCTCTCAACGTTCCAGTAAATCACCTGAGGCATTTTGTAACCAGCCCGCTCATACAGCTCCCTCAGCTCATCGACGTGGAGAATATCAGAGAAATCACCACGACTACGTCTGCCATAGAGCCCGTAATGCGTAGTCGCTAGATTAATCTCCATATCGCTGACGATCACCAACCGAGTCGGCATATCTTTCTCCGGAACTTGTTTTCTCACTGCCATCTCAAGCATCGCCTCACACGCCCTGTTCAGATCGGTCGATCCACCCCAAGGCGCATTATAAGCTCGCTCAAGATTATCATGGAAACTCAGATACTCCCTCAGCTCGAAGAAGTGCGGCTCGCTCTCGAACGTCATGAAGAGGTTGTGGAAAGCGCCTGTATTCCGCTGGGCAAAGTACAAGGCCAGCCCAACCGACACTTCCATCGGCCTGCCAGTCATCGACCCGGACACGTCAGCCATAATCAGCACGTTTTCATCCGAATGAATGTAATCCGGCAGGTTTTTCCACATGGCTTCGATAGTCGGATCCTCGGCCTTCATGTCCCATCCACCGACCCCATAAGCATGCACCAGGTCCTGGGGCGTGTTCATTGAAGCGTTGATCTTCTTCTCACCCTTCTCGACCGACGAAATATACGCCTTATACCGCTCCTCGTCATGCTTGCGGAAGGCGTCCCTGTAAATCAGACCAGCCTTGGAGGGAACCGTCTCATAGTCGATCTTGTCCCACTTCTGTGCCGACATCTGACACTCGACGACTCTGATCCGCTCGCGCAGCCTGGAAAGCAGCGTTCGATACTCCTTTTCAGAATATCCAAGCTGTTCAGCGGTCATCCTGCCAAGCCGCCTGGTCTCCTTCGACGAGGCATTGCAGCTCTTTAGCCACTTGCCAAGCAGCGAAACCGGCTTTCCTTTAGCCAGGGCTATCTCATCCTTGAGCAACTGACGGTTTATCTCGTCCCACATCTGGCTCTCCAAAGGCGTCCCAACGAGACAATATAAATCGTCCCACCTGCCAAACTCAGGAATCAGATGTATGTCACACATCAGCGCGTCGCCGGGATACTTCGTCGCCATGTGCTTAAGCAGCGTCCTGAATACCTCCCGCTCACCGGTACCGCCACGGCAGTCACGAGCGTAGAATATAATTTTCCTCGCCAGCAACCGATCCTCAGCCACCGCAGCGTCCAGCAGCTGGCAGATACGCTTCTCATCCTGTCCACGCAGAGCCCCAACTTGCCCATACAGGTCCAACAGCGCCGAACCGGTGGTCGATGCGGCCGCGTGTCCATTCTCAGTCGTGGTCATGTTGGCAACAGTCCTGGCAGCATTGGCAAAAACATTATTCATCATGGTTTAGCCCTCCTTAATCTAGTCGAAAATATAATGGTGCGGAAGATTGGACTCGAACCCACAAACATACGACCGTTTCGCCACTTCCGCAAAAATATAAAGAGCCCTTGTTAGAGCTCTTCACAGATCCGGATTAGTTCCTTCACAATGATTTTCAATTCTTTTATCCCCTCTCGCAATCGGAGGTAGGCTTCAACAATATCAAATTGCTCTCCATCTACTTCTCTACGTACATCCAAGAACTCAGTATCAGCATACACAGTTATCCAATAAGATTCATCATCAAAGCTTCTGCTGCCGTGAAATCGAACAACATCAGCCATTGTGATTCGGTCATTGCTGCGATTGAGACTTAGTTCCATTAGGTATTTCTGGCAAGCACAGTATTGATTTTGTGTCAAACCACTCAATTGGTACCTCGGGGAAAAATTAATCATATTACGAATCATTATGATTCACCTCCTATTAGAGGCGCTGTTTCAAATGCGAAAATATAAAGGGCCCTGTTAAGAGCCCTTCGCCTTAAATAATTCCGGTTCTCGATTTCACAAATTGCCGAACCTTCTCCAGTTCTTTCCTGTCTTCTTCCAGCTGTTCCTCAATCGGCGTGTCCATCTCTTCCGATACTTCCATAGCTTCGACGTATATAACCAGATCCCTCGACCAAAATCGCTTTCCGTCGTCTTTACGATATCCCGTGACGCCGTATTCCATTTTGGTATCGAGCCATTGCATGGTTTCACACATTTCGTCGCATGTCAGTGCCGTAATGATCTTGAACGCCCATTCAGGACGCAGGCAATCATAGACAAGGTAGACCTGTTTTCCGTCGTACTTCGTGTTAATGCTGCTATACATCGAGAGCACCTCCTAAAATTATTTCATTAAGCACTCTGTTCTGGACGCGAATCTATATAATTCGGAACTTTCTTTCTCATCTCCTTGTTAATGGCTGCAGTAATATCCGTGATCGCTCGGTCAAAACCTTCCATGTAGGATTCGTCGTGGTTTTCTGTGAGCACCGTCATCTTCATTGCGAGAAGCTGGGCGATTATCTGCAAAAGTGCGTCTCCTTTTGCCTTAATCTCGTTCTTGGTATACACGTCTCCGTCATGTACAAGTCGCCATTTTGGATTCGCATTGAGAAAACGCCTGTACTCCTCTTCCTCAATCTCCCATCCAGCACGTCGGTTTGCAATCGTCCCTTTGAGCTTTCCATCACGGATCCACCTCCAGACTGTGATAGGCATAACGCCGAGATCGTTCGTAATATCTTTCACACAGATCGCCATTATAGTGCCTCCATTCTCGTGATGACACAAGCCTTATTGGCGTTCACATAGCCAAAGTCATCACCGAAATATAATGCGTATTCTTCGCCGTCCTCGCTTACGGAGATAAAGCGGTATTCCTTATCTGGTTCCAAATATCCAAGCGTCTTCCTGACAAACGGTATGATTTTGCCCTTTTGACCCTTTACGCGAACGCCCTTCCTGTCTGTAAAAACGTACTTGACAGGCACCTTAAGCTCGGTCGGCCTACCATAAAGATCATAAATGGCCATGGCAAGCGTTGCGCACGCTTCTCGTTTGTCGTCATCGTGATTCGTAATATCCAGATACTTGTCGTAGACGAGATACGCTGCTTCCGGCACGCTCATTGCTTCTTTCAATTCCTGCAAAATCGGCCCGTACGTCGTACCGGAGAACTCGTCCATTACGAATTCCGCCTGCTTGGAAATATCATAGATCGGAACACCGGCTTTTTTACAGAAATTGTACAGAGACAGCTTTCGTGTCCAGTTCTTCCATTTACCTATGCCGAACCCTTTCTTATCATAGGCAAAGTCCTTAAATTCCAAGTTATCGTAACCAATGTAGTTCTCATAACCGGTGTAAGGATCGCACCCCGACTTCAAATATAATCCTGCGATAAGTGCCGCGGTTCCGAAAGCGTTCGTTATGATCGGTTCAAAATATCGCCAGAGGATGTTTGTGTTTTTAGATGGCACAAACGTGTAGAAATTTCCCATACCAATCCCTCCTAAATATCACAGTAGTCTCTGTTGTGTCGATTGCAGGCGGGTTTCTCTTCAGCAGTATCAACAACGTTCAACGCGTATTTCGATTCCTGAAGCAGGTAAAATTCGATGTGGCTCCCATAGTCGATCCACATGCGATGGTACTCATCCCACCAGCATCTCTGATAGTAGCTTGTCACTTCAGGATACCTCTTTTTCAGATCATCCAGCGCAATCGTCGTAGCGTTCTCCTCGGTCACATCCTTCGCCACCAGATGCTGCTTGTCGTCCTTATCAAGAAAGTACAGGTTCATTACCATTCCCTCGCTTTCGCATCCGTTCCGTCCCACATAGTTGCCGCGATCGCGTCAATCCCAAGCTGCCTCAAGCACATCTCCAGCTCGTCAATCAGATACTTCCCAGGCCTTCCGCCATGATTGACAATCTTGTTTATGCTCGTTGGTTCCGGAATATCCATGCCCTGCTCTTTGGCAATCGTCTTAATATAATTCGCCATCGCCATGCTTGGAGCGATGATCGGAACGCCAGTCTCTGCAGATTCCTGAATCAATGCCGTGGTCTTTCCTGAACAGCGCGGTCCAGCAATAATTCGCATCAATAGTCACCTACCTCTACTTGTTGACTCAACAGAATATCCATATAGGATTGAACACATCTCTGAGCAAGCCTGGCTTCGTGAGCGGACAATTGTATCATATCACGAAACCGTTCCTCTTCTTCGTTGTATATGGCCAGTTTCTTCACAAGGATTTGCATGTCTTTGATTTCACTAATCAGTTCGCGCAGGCTTGTCTTTGTCATACCACTCCTCCTCTCGCGGTGTCACGATAGTAGCTCTCCTCGTGGTTGATTTCGATCTCATACATCTTATCCTCGACCTCGTCCAGAACGTAGATGAAATCCTGATTGGTCTCCTGGGCCTCCCTCAGAGCTTCCTCGCCGACAATATCAACAGCGTTTCCTATCCGATCGTCAAAGGCGTCCGCAAGAACATGATCCTCCTGGTAATAGGTCAGGTTCTCCGCGTCGCGATATTCGAAATCCTGCTCATAATCTTCCTGGCTCATCATGGAGAACATCGGCTTTTTCGGTTCCACAGGCTTCTTCACCACGATCGATTCCCCCTCGTCGAAGGGGTCGTCAAATTCCACATCCTCGTCAATGTCGTAATCATCCTCCTCTTCGTCTTCTTCGGCAGAATATCCATGCTCCTTTACCATCTCCGCCGTTTTGCGCTTCTCTTCACGGGCCATCGCCAATTGAGCCATCAACGATGCGTCCACTTCAGCCTCTTCTTCCCGCACCTTGCTTTCCCGCTTACGAATATCTTCCCGCTTCTTCTCGTGAAGTTCGTTGTAAAGCTGGTTATTCTCTTCGGTCAGGTCTTCAATCCGCTTCTTGTAGTTCTTCACGCAGCTAACGCCAGTAACCACACTGCCAACAACGCCGCCGATGATGATGCCGATCAGAGTAAATATAATCTTATCCATGAATCTTGCCCTCCTTAAAGCTCAATCAAAAGTCAAAAGGCGGCAGAGAATATCCACCGCCTATTGCCAAGTCGCATGAGAATCAGTCGTACCTCAGCGGGATCTTTGCCATTTTCCGCTTCCCACGGTCAGACATGTTATTGAATATCAATTGCTCGGCTTTCTCCTTGTTGTACCGGCGAATCAACTTGTCCGCCTCAAGGTTAAACGACCGATAAGGCGCATCACCATCCGCATGCTTGCCATACCGACGGTCATACTTCTCCAGGTCTGCGTCGACGTATCCAATGTCTTCAACACCGATGGGATCAACGTAGCAAACCGCCTGACTGCAATAGGGATCTGTAAAGCCTTTATTGACGGCTAACTGGTCCTTACCTTCTAGCACCCTGAATTCTACGGTGTTATCCGAACCTTCCCTATAGACCTTGCCATAGTTACGGAACTTGTTGGCAGTCTTAGGATCAATGCCAAGTCGACACATTGTGTCACCGAGCCTCCAGATGTTGATGGTTCGAAGCTCCCAGGTAGCCGTATCCTGTTCCTGCCTGATCATCTGGAGTTTTTCCATCTTGCTCTTCCTGGCCCAGGCATCGTTGTGCCAGTACCATTCACCTGTCGCCTCATTGAAAAATCCGTCGTTAAGGAAGAAACCATACAGACTGAGGTTATCCTCAGGTTTCACATTCACAACTTTTTCGACGTTCCCGTCTTCGTCCACATGCTCCTCAACAGAATATCCAAGAGCCAGTTCCTCGTCTACTTCCTTGCCATACTTTTCGGCAACCTTCTGCCTGTACTTGCGATAAGCCTCCACTGCAGCGGCATAAGCAGCAGACATTGCCCCAAGCCGTTGGCGAAGAATCGTCCGTCCTTTCCAGATGAAGAACACCGAACCAATCTCAAGGGTCACCGGCAGCCAATAGGTCTTCACAATATCTTTTGCGAAGTCGATACGCGCCGCCATAAGCGCGTTCTTCTGACTCTTGGTCATGGTCTCCGGATCGACATAGACACGAACCGGCAGCTGCTCATTGCCTTCCTCATCCACAACGATCTTTTTGAGATCCTTCTTCTTGAGCTTCTTCTTGCTCTCCTCGGTCACCTCAACCATCGTCTCGGTCCAGTTACGGGCCTTCTTGGCGCTCTTCTGCAGTTGCTCTTTGTTCTTCCAGGTGTTCACGCCAACCAGCACCAGCGCACCGGCACCGCATGCAATACCGCCAATTACACAGATCTCCGGGCTCGCCTTGGAAATCTTCAGTTTTGCTTTGCCAAACGCCCTCGTCAGGGATTTCGGCAGTTTGTTGAGTATACTCATTGAAATGTCCTCCTCTTATGCTTCCTTGTTTTCAAGAATATCTATGAGTTTCTTGAAGAAACCGGTTAACGATCCATAGTAGCTAACCATCTCTTCACCGTATTGCGAATACGCATGAAGAGAACAATCTTCTTTTTCTTCGATTGTAAGCTCTCCGTTGATGCTCCCTTTGTAGAAATATACGGAACTAGTGTCAAAAATGAGTTTGGCCATGCCATATCGACGCTCCTTTCAAAAATAAGGAGGAGCCGTTATGACTCCTCTTGGTCCCCATCTCGAATCTCGTTCATTGTGTCCAAATATCCCAGCAAGCTTGTCGGTACTTCATCTGCTTTGATTGTCAACTTGGCATACAGCTTATCCTCCCGCTTGTCATGTCGAACTTTGTCGACAATATCAGCGGCGGTGCCGATTACCGCAGTGACGATTCCTACGATTATACCTCCTTTTGCGAGATCGTCCGTTTTGAGATTCTTGAAGAATGACTTCATCTTCATAAGGTTCCCTCCTTTTTACAGTATTCACTTAATGGCTTGCTTCAAATGCGAAAATATAAATTAACAAGGCAAAAGAAAAAGAAAGGAGGAGCCGTTAAGACTCCTTCTTGTTAAGGTTCTTCCAGTACGAAAGCTCCTCGTCCTGGATTTCTGTTACCTTCTTGTAGTATGTTTTCTGACGCTTTTCGCTCTTAACAAGAGACGCAATAGCGCCGCCCATAGCAGCAAACCAGGTAACGATCATCCCGCCACCAAGAAACTTAGCACCGTTCTTCTTAAGCCATTCGCCCATTTCGTTCACCTCCTTTCTATACTTCTTTCAATTAGTAGCTTGTTTGAAATGCGAAAAATATAAAGAGGCCCCGCTCCTCACGCGACCTCTTCCCGGATCCTTACATAGCCCAGACCGTCCATGGATGCCTGTTCTATGTCAACCACCTCGACATACTGCTGCATCGACCAAGTTACGACCTTATGAATATCATAAGAGTCAAACTTGCCCCGATTCTTAAGCACCTGCTCGAGATACAGATTGGCCATTCGAACTTTGGCTTTCAATCCAATGTACTCGTTATGGTCCATGTTCTCACCTCCTCATCTTAGGAGATGCTTCAGCCGCGATATGGGTTTTTCAGTTCAGCAGACGGCATCTTGAGAATATAATTGTCTCCGCTCTGCTCAATTGTGCAGTCATCCAGATCGTACCATACCCAGTTCAGCATCGCTGAATTCGTGGGCAGGTCGGCAATAGAATATAAGTCCCGAACGTATACGTATCCGTCTTTACTGGATTCAAGTCGTTCGCAAAGTTCGTCAAGCATATCTTCAGCTTTTTCACGAGTTTCAAACACAAGTTGAATATGCCTAAAATCTTGACGATCTTGACGCAGCGAAGATGCATAAGGATTTTTGGAATATATCTTCTTTTCCTTATATCGCTTGTCAATCAACTCGTCAACGCCTTCCCTAAACGCCTCAATAAACCCAGCCCCAATAAAGAATCCCTTAAGCAGTCCCTTGCATTCTTCCGGGCTCATCTTTTCAATTTCGTCAATGTCAAAAATGTCCATCAGCTCTTCAATATTCATTATAAACCCCTCCTTAAACTTAATTACAACTCCACAATCATACTCTGGTCCATGATGTCCTTCTCTTTAAGGATCCAGACCTCGTTCTCCTTGACACTCGTGGTCAGCCCAAGCTCGTTCCTGCCGATGTACATCAAAGCGGCAGCCCTTGTCTTCAGAGCCGCCGCCTTATCGCTTTCCACAAATATAAGTCTGTCGTATTCTGGCATCTGGATGAACTCGTCAATCGGGTCCTTGATCAGGCGCCCAAGTTTTCGTCTTTTCATTGATCCTCAGCCTCCAATTCCTTCTGGGCACGAATGAACGCCTGCTTCTGAATATCAATCTGCTCCTCCCTGGCCTTCAGCTTCTTGGCAGCCCGCTTCAGTTCTGCCTTGCGCTGTTTGTTCTTCTCCTTCGCTTTTTTGGCTTCCTCGGCGAGTTCTTTAAGCGTATTCTTCTCCATCACAGAATGCACATGGTCGATGAACTGATTATAGTGCTTTGTAGCGTTCTCACTGTTCGTTCCCAGCATTCGCTTCATCGCGCAGATTGTGATGCCCATATCCAGGTCGAAATTATCATTCTCGCTGCAAACGGCTTTGGTATACGTTCCATCAATAAAGGTCACCTTGACAACGCGGTTGTTGTAGGTCTCCACTTTCTCGACAGCAGGCAGTCTTTCGATCCATTTGGGTTTGTTGTTAGGAGTCGGAGTCCTGCTTTGGATTTGGATTCCCAGATACTCACAAATCTCATCGCAAGCCATAAGTCCAGACATTTTCTTTTCCTCCTTACTAAATGTATCCTTCCATGAAATTCCCATTGAACCCATATTTATTATCTCCTTATTCTTTTTCATTAATTCGTTCATGTCGACGCCAATGTAATCTACATAGTGACCCGTCGGCATCGTATTATTTTTTTCCTCCTCATTTTTGTTCGTAACGCTTAAATATCTAAGATTACTATAAGGCATACTAATAGTAACCATTGTCTCCTCCTGAGAACTATAACCCATATCTACGCCAATATCATAGCATATTTCCGATAGCTCTTGCATCTTGGCTTTCATGTCTATTTGTTCTTTGGCTCGGTCGTTCTTTACGGACTTGTATACTGAGATCTCATCAAGGTATTCCATGTATTTACCCCGTTGCCATAACGCTTCTTTCAAATCCATCTTTATCTCCTCCTCGGTTCAGCTGGCGGCATTCTCAGAATATAATTCTCTCCATTCCGATCAATCCTGCAATCCTCCAGGTCATACCATACCCAATTCAACATTGTGCTGTTTGTAGGCAGGTCTGCCAGAGAATATAAGTCTCGCACCGGTACACAGTCTACATTGCTGCCCTCAAGCCGCTCTCGCAGATCGTCCAATACCTCCTCCGCGTCCTCTCGTTCGTAAAACTCCAGCGTAATCTTACGAAAGTCCTGCCGAGTAATATCACGCTCCCTGCGTTTTCTGTTTCCGTCGGATATGCTGCTGTACTCTGTATAGCCATCCCGTTTACGTCTTGCCGAACTTCTGCTGCTCCCACGTCCGTCCTGTGAGAATATCATTCGCAAAACGTCCCCGAGTGTCGATATGATCTCGGGGAACAGCCAGTCGAATAGTAACCGATCTTTGATACCTTCATAGTCGATGTTCATGAAGTTGTTAGCAATCCGCTCTCCAAAGGTTGGCTTCTTCTCAACAACGCCCTGCTTCATCTTCGATTTTTCCGGTTTTGGTTTGTTTTCCTTTGTCGGTTCCAGCTGTTTACCGATTTCCTCCCTTGGCTTGATCTGTGTAAACTTATCCTTATCCACTTCAGCCATTCAAATATCACTCCCTATTCAGTTCATGTAGAATCTGATAACAACATGGGCATTTTGCTGTATACCAGTCAAGATCTCCGTCATATTGCACATCGTCCCCATTTGCTTCAAACACACAGCCACATGCACCGCATTTAAATGTTATCGGGTTTTCTATCGGTATTGATAAATGCGTTATACCCATTTGCTTAATGTTGATCATTCAAGCATCACTCCTCGTCCAATGAATTCTTGACTTCCTCCACCTTGGCTTCCACGCGGTCCATCAGGCTCAGCACGTAGTCTGACACCTGGTCACCCACATGCAGGCCAACCAGAACACCGCCAAGCTTTGCGCCAACCTTGGCAAATTTCGGTCCATCCACCCTTCCGACAACGCTGTTTGTCACCGCGCCGACAAAAGTTGCAACGAGACCAATCACAACGTACCGCGTTCCGGTCTTGACAGCCTTCATCTTGTCTTCCTTGCGAATATCTTTTTCCATGGTTATACCTCCTTAGGCTGAAAATTCGCCATATCTATTTGCGTCTCTGCAAAAGGTTTATGCATATAGTCGTACAGTTGATCTATCTTTTTCCATAATTTGTCTAGTTCCTCATAATTATCTGATAAGGAACTAGCTATCTCAAGTAAAGTCATATGCCAAATACTTATAACGTCATGAAGCAATATTCTGGGAACATATTTTCTTCGTCCAGGAAACACATCTAAATCCGAATATTCATATGTGTAAGGTGCTTCTGCATAGCTTGTATAGTAATCATACCTGTGTGCTTCATTAACAAACCACTTAAGTCGTTCGTCCAGCAAGCTATTCAGATTTTTATATGCTTCGCTATTCATTTCCCCTCCATAATCTTCTTGATCATGTCTTCGCTCAGATTCTGAAAGAAATAGTTATTGGTCGTCATGTGCGTGTTCGTTACGTTTGGTCTGATCGGTTTCTTTACATTCGTTCCGGTTGTTCCTTTAAATATCACAATGCCTACAACCATACTCACCACGCCCACAACAGTTGGCAACAAATCAACAGCCGTCTTCTTCACCTCGGTCTTCACCGCTGTCGAGGTTGACTTGGCGAATTTCTTGGTGAATTTGTCAAGTAGCTTCAAAATATCCACCTCCAAAACTTAAGAGGGACTGTTAATCCTAACAATCCCTCTCGGTCCGTCTTACTCTTCCGTACTCTCGTAGGAAGACCCGCTGTCAACGTACGTTTCACCATCATCCGGCACCTCGATGGGATCAGCCGGAATGAATCCAGACTTCTTGCCCTTCAGATGATCGTACAGCGTCTTGCCGCCGACACCCGCAGCCGCACCGAGCACGGCACCTCCAAGTCCAGCTACAACAGGGCTTTCCTTAGCCTTCTTGTAGATGAACCTGAATGGCGTCGTGATCCAGTCCACAGCTTTGCGTATCGGTCCGCAAGGCTTACTGTCCTCTACCTTCTGCAGGTCGGTCACTTTGGTTTCTTCCTGTTCCTGATCCTCATCAACGAAGTTCATGTTGATGACGGTCTTCTCGTTCTCGTTCGCCATTGTCTGTTCCTCCTTGAATATAATTACGGATGTGTAGTCCGTTCATTAAGTCGCTTGTTTTGACCGCGAGGGTCAGATGCGCAGCAGCTGGCCGATTGACCTGTGAACATAGCGAACTGACCGCGAATCGTCGGATGCCTAGTAGCCGGCGCATAAGAAGTCGCGACACGTAGTAAGCATCGCGAGGGTCAGATGCGCAGCAGGTGGCCGCGAATCTATTTATGAACTCGTCCTCTCCTGTCGATAGGCTTTTTCGTCGGTCTGAAATCCGACCGGTATCGTTCCGGCTTATCCAAGTCTATGACCTGAGCCTTCTTAATGTCATAGGCGGGAATATAATCCGTCCGGTCATCCCGTCTGATGCAAAAGAACTTCTCGCCTTCTGAAGGACCTGCCAGCATAACGTTGTGAAACACCAGGTGTTCTCCATACACCGTCCAGAGTTCAACCCGCTTCATTATGGCCCTCCAAATATCCGCGTTCAGCGCCATCTCGAATCCGCACGCATTTCACGTTTTCGTTGATGGGAATATAAATCGCTTCGTTATCCGTGCATTCCACAAACAGCATTCGGGTTTCAGGATAAAAGTCGTACCTGTTAACCAGATCAATAAAAGTCGGAACGCCATCCTTATGCATAACCTCAATGTTCATTCTCCAAACCCCTTTCTCCTTATCTTGAGTACCATCAGTTTAATCACGTTCTCGCACTTTTCGCAGACAAATATCTTCTTCTGCCATGGTGCGATTCCGTCATGCAACGCCTTCATTTGCAGGCCACGTTGAAACGGCATCCCGCAAATATCACATATCCGTTTTCGCTTCTTCATAGGCTTTCTCCAGTCGTCGGATCATAAATTTGCTTGCTCCCATCCGCCTCAGCCATTCCTTCATTGTTGGAAGGTCCTGTATGCTGTCAGGAATCTTGTACTGAGCGCGTATGTTCTTCAAAACAAAATCGTTATAGTTCTTCTCTTCCATAAATATCCCTCCTAAATCTTCATATACTTGTCGACAAACATGGCCACGCCGTACTCAAACAGCGCAACCACGTCAAATATCGGCTTGGCCCATCTCGGCGGAACAAAATTGTATCCGTAGTTAATCTCAGCGTCGATGATCTTTTGTTCAAGGTCCTCAACAATGTGACGCTTCATCCACTCGTTGTCCCTCTCGAGTGCTTCTCTATCTTTGTCAGCGGTCTTCGGAATATCCAGCGCCTTCTCCATTTCGTTCGCCCACTCCTCGTCGCCGGACTTCTTGATAACCACCGCTCCCTTGCTCCAGGGCATAAATATCACTCTCCTCCCATCATAGCCTGCATGAATTTAACGGCGTCCAGCATACAGTCCGGGCAGAGCTCGAATTGCCGCCATTCCATATAGTCCGGGTTTCCATAAGCGTCCTCATAGTCCTCTGCAAATATAATCATGTTGGAATGTTTGAGCGTCTCGTCCGGGTTATACGGCTCATAAAACATTTGGCAACGGTCGCATTTCTTGGCGTTCATAGGTACCCCTCCTTAATCGTATTCTGCCAGCAACGGTGTTTCTGTCGTGTCCACAAATATCAGTATGACTTCCTCGCCAGCATTGTTTACAGACGAAACGTAATCAAACTTTACCGGCGATTCAAGATTGCTGTGATTCGGAACGTAGTTTGCAGGTATCACCAACTCTTCACCATCTTTTGACGAGTGTATGTGCAGGTACTTGAAATAGTCATTCCAAGTCGGAACCAGCCCCATGGAAATATCATGATTGAACTTCCTGTCAGCATCGACGACAGAAGGCATATCCGAAATGAAATAACGGTCCTGGTCGAAGAACAAGAACTTCTGTCTCCCTCTACCGGTATACTCATAACAGGCATTATCTGAAAAGCTGTTTTCCTCCTTCATCGCTTCCGTTGCCGCAACCTTACGCATTTCATTCGTTTTCTCATTTCCGAGGTTTTTTCGAACTACTTCCTCAAACTTCTTCCGATTCGCCGCCAAATATCCACAGCTGGCCGTCAACGCCGCAATCTGCTTGCTGGATAGCTTGTGTGACCCAAGTATGCAGGCAGATGTGAGAACCCCGCTTGCGATTGCCGGGGCATAGGCAATAAGCTTCTCTTTCTTTTCCTTCTTGTCTTTGGCCTTCTCATGGCACTTGACCGACAGTACAGACGTAACTCCGACACCGGCCACGCCCACCAACGATAATCCCAGTCGCACCCATTTTGTGTTAATATTCATCTTGATACCAACCTTTCATAAAGCATTCCTTGATTACCCTTCGCCTTCCATAACCCAAGTGATTCAGCTTCCAGTAAACATAATCATACCGCTTACACAATGTTCTCATTCGTGCTTTTGGTCTTCGTGTAGGTCTTTTTCGGTTATAGTACAGTCTGAATCGCTTCTCAATCTCTGACGGATTTGAAGATTTCATCTCAATACCATCCTTTCATAAAGCATTTCGCAATTTGTCGTTTTCTTCCTATATATCCACCAACTTTGTAGTCTGAAAAAGGTCGACTTTCTCCATTAAACCAGTGGATCCACTTGTAGCGTTTTCGCATAGGTTTTGAGTAAACCCACGTAAGATATCTCATGGTTCTTTCCATTCGCTCAGTAAATCTGTCATAGAACTTGTTACATCTCAGATCAAGTTTCATCTTGATACCCCCCCTTTTTTTTTATCAAGCTTCATGCCAGTCCGTTATGTACTCCATACCGTCGAACAAACTTTCAACATGTGCCGGAAACCTTATCTTGAATCCTTTCCTTACGAGAATATCACAGGCTGCCTCGGCAATCTCTCCGATGAATTCCATGTTCCACTCCAAATCTTCCTTCTCGGCCAGAACCTTGCAAAACTCAAACGTCGCGTTGTCGATCTCGTCAATTCTTGCCAGCTGCTCGTTAGTAAACTCCATGATAACGCCCTCCTTGTTAACGTAGAAAAAATATAAGAGGCTGGCCCGATTTTCGAGTCAACCTCCAATGCAACACTAATCGTTCAACTCTTCATTGCCCATCGTTCAAAGCCAGTGTTCAAGAATATCCTTGCCATGATCCTGAACAAGTCATTCTGCTCGAAACTCCCAAGTGGTCTATCCATCGTTTCGTCACCGAGAATATCACGGAAGAAACTGTCATTCAGTTCCGAGATAAAGTCAGCGACGGTGTTCATGGGTCCTAGACCGCCGAAGAAGTTTGGATCAGTTTTCTCACCTTCCCAGAGCCATTCGCCACTCCAATCGTCCCACTTGCCTTCTTTGAAGTTAAAATGCGCCATACAAAAGCCTCCTTACGTGTTGGTATCATAAGGAGGCCTGTTTGAGTCGCGAATTAGTTTTTAAACGCCATACGGATAGCAATCGTTGTAAGCGTTGAAGCTCTTTATTGACTTGTTGTTATAGAGCACAGGTCCATATCCGGGACTTGATACATAGTCCAGAATATAATATTGTTCGCCGTTCTCTGTAAAGTGATCATCGCCAATATTTAACAGCAATGGGCTCTCCTTGTTGAACATGAAATACTCTCCAAATTTAGCATGCTCCAGCCCTCCTTTTGGTCCTTTGAGATAGTCAAGCCATTCGTTGAAATCAGGAGAATATTCAACATCGTCACGAGACAGCATCAGGTTAAAGTCCGCCTGCGCATTTTTAACAGCTTCAAAGCTCGACCTGAACCATTGGCCGGTCATCACCTCAAAGAATAGTTTGTCGCCATTGCCTGTCTCCTTAATGTTCTTCGGTGTCGGAGGATTCGCCTTAGCCAAATCTTCTGCAGCCTTGTCATGCAGCTGCTTTGCTTTCTCCGGCCCGATCTCCTTCACGACCTTCTCCTCCAGCCTGCGCAAAGAAGCCTCGCTGGCAGAATATAAACTGGCCATGATTGCCGCCTTCTTCTCGCCAAGTGCACAACCGCCGATGATGCAGCCTACCGACAGCGCCAGCATACCAATCGCCGGCAAATATACAGGACCAGCCACCTTTACCTTCTCATACCACTTGGCATCCGGTCCCAGCTCCTCCAACCTGTCCCGCACAACAGGCGCTTCCTTGTGCATAAACCAAAACCCCAGCGCCTCGGCTGTGATGGCTCCGGCAGCAAGGAGCTTTGTTGAGTTCCGCTTTGTCCACTTCCATAAACCATTAAAATACGGTCTGAGATTCATAAATATCATTCCTCCTTAACAATACTTCGGCCAGCGCTTCAGCTTGATCATCTGGTCAATTGTATGCTTGCAGTGTGCCAGTTCCGCAAAGTTCGCCATCAATAACTGTCCATTCGGTGCGTCAATATCGTACCCCCTTCTACTATCGTCCATCGGTGTGGGATGCTTCCTGACAATGATTCGATAGCCTCGGTAGATCAACGTCGTCCTCCTTTCTGTTCTGCGTTCAAAGTCAAAAAATATAAGAGGAAGCGTTGTCAAGACACAATGTTGATTCAATCCTCTTCAAATTATATCAGATTGCTGTGTGTGTCTTCTCTTAACACTTCCTCTTCATATTACCGCTTGTTTAAACCGCGAGTCAGATGCGCAGCAGCTGGCTTATTGATTTGCGAGTGAAACGAGCTAAATGCGAGAAAAAAAGAAAAGCACATGGAGCCAAGGTCATTCTCATATATTAAATCTATTTTAGACCCTATAACTCCATACGCTTAGGAACCCGAGCAATCATCCATGGCGGAAGCATCTTACTAACACGTTTCGCATTTCTGTTCTGATTCTTCATCATACTAAGATTCGCCTACGCGTGAGTTCGGATGCAGTTATCCGCTTTAGGCGTATAGCCCTCTCTCCTCATAATACACCTTGTTTATGCCGCGAGGTCGGTAGATACGTAGTAGCTGCCGTGGTCATGAATTGCGACTGAAAGGAGCTGCACGCGAAGTCTACTCCTTCTTCTCTCCATTCTGAACCTCTTTAATCTTCTTCAAGGCCTCGTCCAGCTTCCCGTTCGCTTCCTTCGCTACCTGATTGATCGCGTTTGCCACGGCCTTTGCCATCCTGCCGGTATGCTCTTCCTTCGCCCTGAAATATCCACGCAGCACGGCGTTAATCCCAGCCGCGACGATGGGAACAATCAAAATTACCGCGCAAACCAGCCACAACAGCTGCTGCCATGGCGTCAAAAGTGCTAAACTCATAAATATCACTCCTTACCTTTCACCGCGTTGTTAAGTTGGTCGTATACCGCTGCCTGGCTCCTACGCTGGTCCTCAATCTCTGCATAGGCGTCCACATAGCCCTGCAAATATCCGCGCAGCTCCTCAGCCGGCCGGTCTTTGTAGTTGTCAAGTACGATGTTAAGATTCATGGGTATCCTCCTTTTCCTTTTCAAGCTCTTCTTTCATCTTCCCCAAAATATCCTTCACCATCTTCCGCGTGTTTTCGTGCAGCTTCATATCCTTGTGTTTCTCGTACCAGTCAAATATCTCGTCAAGGTTTCCACTCTTCCATGAAAAGGACCACCAGTCACAGATCATCTCAATCACGCGGTTCTTCGGCATCTCCAGCGCTTCCTCGGGTTCATCGTCATGCTGCAGAACCCAGTATTGCCAGTGATGCGGGTTGTGATGGATGTGGTGAAGCCATGCATAGTTAAAGTCCCGAACCACCTTGTAGCTCTTGTTGCCGCCGTAAAAATATCTGTCGTAAGCTTCGTATTCCTTCTGTTCCCGTTTTGATGCGTCGTGCTCCGCCAGGTCCTGCACAAAGGCGTCTGCAGGAACCAAATGATGCTCCACCAGCCATCCGTAAGCCTTCTGCACGCCCTCGAGATGGTCATGTAGGTATTCGTCGTATAGGTAGCTCAAATTATCATCCTCCAAACTTATCTCCGTCATTCCAACCGCAAGTACGACAACGATAGCATCTAAGCGTTGTATTCCATTTTGCTGAATCTCTGCAAACAGGGCATATTATCGTATCAGAAAATAACCGTTTTCTTTTTCCGTCATATTCATCATATTCAAAAGCTATGTTTCTTATTATCGAGTATGCTTCTTTTGTTTTGTCTTCAGCAGCGCCACCGTTGTCATAATCAAAATACCAATCCAGTTGCTTTATTGCTTCGTCTCTCGTCAAAATATCCCTCCTCAACTCTTCTTTTTCCTGATCTTAAGCGGTAAAGCTATGCTGTCCGGAACCCTTTCCCAAATCCCCGTTACGCCAAGCCCGCTGAGAAGTTCCTCCCACGTCGGGCTCTTCAAATCGCCCACCCGATACTGCATCAACCAGTCAAATATCCCATACCTACTGCTCGTCCAGACGAATTGAATCGGATGACCGTAACCTTTTACGCAAGTAAGA
>JAEIGA010006131.1_pt1 | contig 18297 bp, 21 predicted proteins | sample 9270691 | NCBI WGS metagenome assembly JAEIGA01 (sample SAMN17057246, study PRJNA624740) | gut metagenome | biome: biome; isolation source: fecal sample | host: Bos grunniens | place: China: Xizang | collected 2019
ATAAACCCCTGAATGGGGATTTGTCAATAGGTTTAACAATTATTTTTCCCCGAATTGGGGAAAGTGCTGAAATAGCTTCCGGCAGGCTGTACAATGCAAAACAGAGGTGATGGGAGTGAATAGGATAAAAGAACTACGAAGTTCTAAAGACATGAAGCAATCCGATCTGGCCAAAATGCTCAAATGCGCGCCAACAGCCGTTTCAAAGTATGAGCTTGGACAGTTGGATATAAATTCTACCCTTATCGGTAAGCTTTGCGACATATTCGGTTGCACGGCCGACTACCTCCTTGGCCGCAGTTCCACCGGTGGGCTACAGCTGACGCCGGAGGAGGAGAACATTATCTTGGCCTTACGCCGGGCAGATAACCGGGCCATTGAAATGGTAAACGTGGCCCTGGCGCCGTTCAAGCAAGAAGAATCGTCGTCGAAGGAGACCACTACCGCCTAATATTTTAGCGTGTCCAATTTGGACACACGGAGGGGACGACTATGGCAACGCTGAAAAGAATCCTATTGTGGATCGCCGCGATTATTGTCGGGGGATTGACTTTCATCTTTTTCACAGCTTTGTTTCAGGAAAATGGCCAATACAGCATCCCCTATGTCGCTGTCTTAGGCGTTGCGCTTTTTTTCATTATCCGTGCCCTGAAAAAGCCACGGACAGGAGAGTCATCTAATCAGGGGGCACAAAGCGTCGATGTCCTCCAAACAGTTTCCAATAGATTACCGCGCCGGGATGGGGCGTCCATAGTGTCTTATCAGGCCATGAGCTTAGAAGAATCTATACAGGTGGAGGACTACGTGGTCGTCGATGTGGAAACGACAGGCTTACACCCTGAAACAGATGAGATCATCGAGGTGGCGGCCATCCGCTGCATCGGCGGCCGTTTTGAGACCTTCAAGACACTTGTTTTCCCGCGGTACCGCATCCCGGAGCATGTGACACAGCTCACCGGCATTCGGAACATTGACGTTATTAACGCGCCGCAAATCAAGCAAGTGGCTCCGAAGCTCCTTGATTTTATTCGGGGATTGCCCATCGTGGCGCATAATGCTCCCTTCGATGTACAGTTCATTGGGGCGGCATTCGCAAAGATCAACGCCGACATAAACATGAAGTATATTGACACGGTCCAGCTTGCCCGCGTAGCATATCCTGGAATGCAAAACTACAAACTGGGGACCCTCATTGAGAACCTAAACTTGATTCAGGGCAAACAGCAGCACCGCGCCGAAAGCGATGCCGCTGCAACGCTCAGGCTTTTCAAACTTTGCCAAAGCGAGATCCCAAACAGGATCGCTGAAGAACATAGGCAGCGTGAACAGGCGCAGATCGAAGAAAAGCGACTGCGCGAACAGGCACAGCTTGAAGAAAAGGTATACCATCTGAATCAGTTTGGGATGCAGGCAGAAGCCGCCGGAAACGTGGAGAAAGCCATCGGATATTATGAGGATGTCCTGGAGGAGAAGGGCGTCATCCCGCACTCGTATATGCGCTTGGCCGTGATCTATAAAAAGCAGCACCGTTGGGAAGACGTTGTGCGCGTATGTGACGCCGCCCTGGCCGTGCTGCCTGGTACCCCGGGTAAGCTCTGCCAGCCGGAGGAATGGGAGAAGCGAAAGGCCTACGCTATCTCGCAGACGAATAAATAGCTATGCCCAGGAAAGCAAAGAAACAGTATGGCCGGGATGGGCAGTACTATCGCAAGAGGATCACCCGTCCGGACGGAAAAACGGAGGACGTCTACGCCCGCACGGTCACGGAGCTCAACGAAAAGGTGATCCAGCGCAAGGCGGAGCTGGCTGTCGGCGTCAAGCCCCAGGAGATGTACGTCTATGAGTACTGCTCAGGCTTTTTCGCCCGGAAGGCGCCGCACCTCAGCCCGGATCGTCAGAATCTGTATCAATCTCAGATCAACAATGTCATCTGTCCGGTGATCGGCGGGAAGCTCCTCCGGGAGGTCACCCTCGACGATCTGAAGGACGTCCTGGCCACCCGGGCCCACCTGAGCCATCGGGCCCAGGAGGACACCGTGCAGATCCTCAAACAGATCTTCTCCGCGGCCGCAGACGCGGACGTGATCCCCAAGGACCCCTCCCTAAAGCTGAGAGCAGGGGGGAGGGCGGCAAGGCCAAAACAGGCCCTCACAGAGGCCCAGCAGGCCCAGCTTTTGGCCGCCGTGCGCGGACTCAGGGTGGAGCCCTTCGTCATGCTGGGCCTGTACACGGGCATGAGGCGCGGGGAGATCTGCGGGCTGCAATGGCGCTGCGTCCATCTGGACGGCCCCACGCCCTACATCGAGGTGCGCCGGGCCTGCCGTTGGCCAGACAAGATCCGCCCTGAGGTCACCGACGACCTCAAGAGCACGGCAGCCTTTCGGGACATCCCGATCCCGCCCCAGCTGGTGGACTACCTCAAGCGCCTGAAAAGCAGACTCCCCATCCAGGACAGCCGAAAGACGGCCGGCTGGTACGTGTACAGCTCAGGCGACGGGCATCCGGTGAGCCTGAGCACCCTCCGCCGCCGGTGGGACACGATCAGGACCCGCAGCACCGCCTCCGGCCGCGCCCTGGGTGACAGGATCCCGAAGCACAAGGTGGCCGTCTCCCTGGACTTCATGCCCACGCCTCACATCCTGCGCCACACCTACGTCACCCGCCTGGTCCTTTCGAAAATGGACCTGAAGCGCGTCCAGTACCTGGCCGGCCACGCGGATCCCGAGATCACCCTCCGGATTTACACCAGCCTCCAGCAGGCCGATCCAGCCGCCCTTTCCGCAGACATCTGGGCCGCCTTCGACGCCGCTGATGGGGAGGAATAGCGTACCCCATTTGTACCCCATCCAACGGCCTCCCGTGCCCCTTTTGCCCAGTTTCGCCCGGCGTTATTTCGTTATATCCCGTCACGTCCTGCAACACCAAAAACCACGGCAGCATGGGAGAAAAGGCAAAATATTCCCTATTTCCCGCGCTTTTCTCAACACCGGGGCGCCCTGCTTCGGGACCAAAAGGTCGTGGGTTCAAATCCCGTCGCCCCGACCATCAAAAAAGCCTGAAATTCAAGGGAATTTCAGGCTTTTCTCATCTATAGCAGGGGAGGCAGTGTCAAAAGTGTACCCCAAATAGTACCCCATTTACCCCTGCTCGCGGCTTTTGAGAATGTCCAGATATGCCTCGCACTGTCCGGTGATCAACGCGTCCAGATCTGAGCCGGCGGCCGTGATCATCGCGATGGTCGCCTCGTCCGCTTTTGCTTTTACCATCTCCAGCAGGCTTTCCTGGAGCCCCTCGATCTGTTCTTCAGTGAGCTTTCCATCGGGGGACTGCTCCTTCAGTGTATGTACAATAGTCTGATTGAGCTCCCGCACGGTCTGCTTGACGATCCTGCAGAGCTCCTGGTTGGCCAGGCTCAGATTCTGTAGTTTTTTATTCTTGCCGAATTTCTCCAGCGCCCATGCGCCGTAGGCCAGCACCAGCGCCTCCAGGAACCTGGCCACGGTGGTGACCGCCTGCTCGATCAGGACGCCGGCCACGGTGAGCGTGCCGTCCGGGTTTTGAGTCTGGATCTCCATGGGCCTTTGGCAAGCCTCCAGCGCCAGCACGATGGTCACTACCAACAGCACCAGAAGGATGCTTTTCGATGTCTTATTCATGTTGTTTTCTCCCTTCGTTTGTTTTTACAGGTCCGGCTTGTGGGCCGTTTTGTTCAGATGCTTTTGCAGCATATTCAGCGCGTCCTTGCATGGACCGTCACAGCCTTGCTCGATCAACCCCTGCAGGGCGCCCTGGAGGGCATAGCATATGATGGTCTGCTCCTCCTTCATGGCGTTGATCTCAGCGCTCTGCCTCTTGTTGCTCTCCAGGATCTTGTAGACGGCGACGATCGCGCCTGCCAGTACGCTCAGCGCGCCCAGGACGGAAGCAGCCTTAATGATCGTGTCCACGGTGATATACATCGGTGCATCCCTCCTTCCGCACTGGTATTCGGTAGTTCATTTGGATAAGCATAAACAGATCAGACATCCACAGTCACTCCAAACCTGTCCAGTATCGCCTTGATCTCCGGTCTTTTATAGAGCTGCTTTCGCTGCCCCTTGTTGATGTTGTCCCAAAGCAACTGCAACCCGTCCTTGTACTCCTTCTTTGCCGCATCCAGCGCGGCTGTCAACTCGTCACGGGTCATACGCTCACCCCCAGTTCTGAGAGGGCCACTTGGTAGTCCTCCTCGGTTGCGGGTTCGTCTTCGTGGATGATAGGCTCGTCCGTTTCCTCGTATGTGTACGGGCAAGGCACAATATCCACAGCGTCGTCATACAGGCGGTCTGTCTCGATCTGGCGCAGCATCACGTTTTGATCGCTGTGCCGCCGTTCCCGATTTCCGATTTGTTCTGTGACGATCATGCCGTTTCCTCCCTGTAGGTGTATGTGGATGGGTCGGGGTAGTTCGTGGCTGCCTTGTAGGAGTTCAGGATGGAATGATCGGCGCTGTACGGCACATGGATCACGCAGTCGGTCGGCAGGTTCGTGAAGGTGTTGCTGTTCGAAACGGTCGGCGGCGTCGCGTTCCTGAAATGAATCGCCCCAAGCCCTGTACAGCTGTTGAATGCGTTCGCTCCTATCGCAACGACGCTTTCCGGTATCACGACGGACGACAGCGAAAGACACCCGTAAAACTGATACGTGCCGATGTTCGCTACCCCATCGAAAGCGGGAATGGATTGCAGCGCCGTAATATTCTGAAACGCGCTGTCCCACAGCGCCGCAATGCTCTTCGGCGTCGAAATGTGCTGCAGCGAGATACAATCCCTGAACATGCTGCTGCCGATCCTGGAGATCCCGCTTCTCATCACCAGCGCTTTCAGAGCGCCGCAGCCCTGGAACCCGTTGTTTCCGAACGACATATCGTTGGGGATCGAAACAGCGCTCAGCGACAGACAACCTGCGAAGGCATGTCCTCCCAGCGATACGTTCTCGCCCAATTCGACCTTCTTGACGGCGGATTGGTAGGTCCTGTTTTCTTGGGCGCTGCCCGCGTTTTTCCACAGCAGCGCAGAGCCCGCCGTGCTCGTCCCATTGATCGCCAAAGAGCCGGTGACCGTCAGCGTTATTACGTACTCCCCCGGCGACGCATAGGCGTGCTCCGTGTTGACGACCGTCGTCAGGCTATTCCCCGACACGGTGCTGTGGGCCGTTCCGTCGCCCCAGTCCACGTCCACGCTCCCGTTGGGGCACAGACCCAGCTTCGGAGAAAGCCGGCCGCCGGACAGCCGGATATGGACCCGGGTTTTGCCGTCGGAGGTGACATAGTTCTGGCCTATCACCAGCCGTTTGTACGTTGCGACATGGGTCTTGGCGTCGGCCAGCGTCCAGTTCCAGCCCTGGGCCGTCAAACCGTCATGCGTAGGGTTCGGCGGGAGCGCGGTCAGAGCAGCGAAGTTCTCTGCCGTGTAACTGTAGATGATCGTGCCGTCATAGTCGATGAAGTTTACATCGTTCGAGGCGGCGGTCGGTAGGGGAGCAGGATCAGTCCCGGTCAGCTTTACACCGTTTACATACGCCGTCTTCCCGGCGCGAATGTCAGCCGCCGTAGCGTCCGCATCGGATGTATCATCAAACGTAGCCGTGCCGCCACCCTGGACGGGCAAAGTTACGGCTGGAACGCCTGGGTATACTGCGCCCATCAAAGCAATATCAGGCATATAGCCTCCTTCTGTTAAGAGATGCTAAGAACTTTCGTGGTCGAATCCTGGGAGATGGTGGGCGTAGTGAGACTACCAGCAACGCCAAGGACGGTCTTGCCGCTGAGAAGGTTTGCAGAAACAAGGTCGGTCACGGTGGATGCCTTAATGTTGACCGTGCCGCCGGAGGTGTAGCCCGCGGGGATCGTGACGGTTCCTGCCTTGGTTTCGATCTCACCGGAGGTGCTGCCGTTGTTCGCCATGCTGCCCGCGCTTTCCCCGGACGCACCCACGAACACCTTCCCGGACAGTACGTCACCAGCCGCAGCGTCAGTCTGGGACGCATCGTAGAATTTTGCCGTACCGCCACCGCTCTGGGGAATATTGACTTCCGGGACGGAGGCATAGGTTACGCCGTTGATAACTACCGAAGGATGTGCCATTTGTATTTATCTCCTTTATGATATTGTGATGATTGCGCCGTTGTAGGTCACAAGGCCGTAATTTGAAGGGATGGGATTGACGGTGATGTCACTGAGAACTCTTTTGTTGGTCGTTGAGAGTACCTGGGCCTCTTGAGACGGGGTGACTTCCGTGGGTCCGTCGTAAGGCGGATACTCCACGGACTCCCTCACTACAGGCAGGCCAGGGGATAAAGATGCGCCAGGTACCTTTATCTCCAGCGCCATTCCGCAACTCATACTGCCACCTCCTTTCAGCTTGCGGCGGGGCTCATACCTCCACCAGCTTGGTATACTGGGTCTTGTTGGTGATGTAGCCGGGGCCCTTCTTCGTCTCGATGTGATACCAGCCGGTGGCCTCCGAGACGTCGATCAGATTGAACTTGTCATTGCCGTGCTCAAAGCCATGCTCTTTATACCAGGCGCGGTTATGGGCAATAAGAATAGTCTTGCCGGACGGTCCGTCGTTCTTTCTGACGCGGACGGACTTTCCCACGACCACGACCTTTTTCTCCGGCTCCGGCGGCGTGGGCGGCTCCGGATCAGGCCCAGGCTCCGGGTCGGGATCCGGTTCGGGGGCCGGTCCGGGATCCGGCTCGGGGTCCGCGCCGTCGTTCATCACGATGGCGGTATGTCCTTTGGTTTTGGCGGTGACCAGGATGTCCCCGGCCTTGAGATGGTTGGGGGAGTCGGTATACTCGGGACCCTCCATCTCCTCAAACTCGCCGGTATCGAGGAGAGTCTTTGCCTCGCTCGCCGTGTTGAAGTTGGGCACGTCCACGCCGGCGAAGGCCAGACATACCCGCACCAGGGAGGAGCAGTCACAGCTGCAGGGGACAGTCACGTCGCCGCAGTCGAAGTTGTAGGGCTCCGCCTCCTTGTACAGGGTGTTGCGCTCGTCCTGACTGTAACCGATGTTCTTGTTCTCAACGGCTGCCTTCATGTCGTAGACCAGGTCCTCCGCGACAGCGGGGTCCGTAGGCCGAAAGACGCGCCAGCCCTTCTCGCTCAGGTACCAAGGGATGATCCGAAGCTCCTTCCCCGTCTGGTTCCCCGGCTCGCCGCCCTTGGCCTTGCCGTTCTCGTCGCACCACGCGTTGCCAATATAAACCGTCATAGTACACCTCTCCTTGTTGATTTATGGTTTTGTCACACGACCCGGAAGACTGCGTTGGAGATCAGCGCATACTGCAGGATGTTGTTCTGAAACCACTCCCAGGTATACGCATAGGTCCCGCGGGGCAGCAGGTCGCTGTCCGCCTTGGTCAATACCAGCTCCAGGTGGTTGCTCTGGATGTTGGTAAAATCCTTCTGCACCAGGGTCTCCCCGGTCAACACGTCCTGGAGCCGGAACCGCAGACAGTCGGTCGCCGTCAGCGTCATGCCCTTAACGTCGCAGGACAGCCCTACGCCGAAGTCTCCCGCGTCCATGGTGATGGTACTCGTCTTTTTATCCCAATTCCATGCCATAAAATGCTCACCTCATCTCGGTGTCCGAATCGGACACTTATCTCTCAACCAGGACGAACTTGACGTCCTTCCAGTACTCGGTGCCGTTCTGCTTCCTGCGGGAGAAGCCTCCGGACATGGCGTTGCAGTACATGGTCCGGGCCTCGCTGCGGAAGATCGCGTCGTCGCAGGTGACGGTCAGAAACTCCGCCGCAAACAGCAGTCCCTCTAACGCGGTCCGCTCCGCGCCCGTCAGCTCCCGGCAGGTGCAATCCAGCCGGATTTTGCTGGCGATCAGATCCCGGATGGCCTTGCCGGTCACTGTACGCCCGGCACCGGATCCATCGATGTCGTTGCGCTGCCATTCAAAGCCGTCGATCTTGATATACCCGGCGATCTCCGTGCCGTTTATCTGTAAGCTGGTCACGTGCCCACCTCCCTCAGTAGTAGATCAGGACGCAGCCGTCCCCGCCGTCGCCGCCCCTGCCGCCGTAGCCGCCCGCGCCCGGAGTACCGACGTAGCTGTGGGAGCTGCTATATACAAATCCCGCAGCGCCTCCTCCGCCTCCTCCGCCGCCGCCCAGGCCGCCATAGCCGTAATACTTCGGATTGAAAACAGTTGCCTTTTTAGGCGTATCCGTGGCGTCTCCGCCCTTGCCGCCGCTGCCGCTGGTATACCGACGGTTGGCGTATGTCGCATCGCTGCCGGCAAATCCATTCTGGCCGTACCCGGCTCCCCCGCCTCCGCCGCCACATGCGTAGACAACATTTCCATCTCGAACATAGTCCGCTCCCGATTTTCCTCCAGTCCAACCGAACCCATAGGTTCTATTCATGATTACTTTCACACAGGCACCAGAATTATGATGCAAAATAGTATTGGAATCGTTATCATACGACTGATATCCGCCCTCCCCGCCACCGCTCTCGGATGCCGTTTCGGCATTCCAGGAGTGGATAAGGCGCGAGGCATATCGATCACCGTTGATGGCGTTTGAGATGCCAGTTTCACTGGATGCTCCGCTTGCTGAACTGTAGCTTTGACCGCCGACGCTGAGAGTCGTGTCGCCTCCATCGCTGCCTGGGTTGTTCGAGCTGTGAGAGTTAGAGATTGCGCCTCCAGCTCCGCCCTGGCCGCAGCTGTAGTCGTACGATGCGGCCGGGTTGGTGATAGTGACCTCAAATATTTTTCCACCGATGCCGGAATCCCCGATGGCGCCGCCTTCCGCCGCCGAAGCGCCGCCTCCTACCTCAGGCTGTACACCGTCAGCGCCGGCAAAACCGCTGTCGCCGCCCCGCCCGCCGCCGATCAGAACAACATGGATCCTGGGGGTCTCTTTTTCAAACACCGACGCCGGTACCGTCCAGGTGCCGGTGCCGGTAAGGATCACATAGTGGGTATAGCTGTCTCCGATCTGCGGAGGCGTATAGCTTACCACAAACTCGCAGGCGGCCTTGACGATGGATGTAATAACCTTGCTTGCTCTGACCAGGAACCCGGAGAACGATTCCCCGAAGGCGCTCACCAGGGTGTAAAGCAGCCCACAGCGCTCTCCGTTTTGCGCTATGTCCACACGGGTCTTGCGGGCTGCACCATAATAAGCTTCCAAGCGGTCCAGCACGGTCTCACTGTTCAGCATCGTAACCAGTGTTGCATCCGCCACGCTGATCGCTCGACCATCCGGGTAGCCGGCTATCGCTCGGCTCTGAATCGTTTCGGCGTGATAATAGGGGTATCCTGTTAAATTGCCTGTTCCTTTTACCCAAGCGGCATTACAGTTTGAATAAAGGCAAGTCAACCCGTTGCTACTTTCCTGTTTTGCAGGGGCTATCGAAAACAAAGCGGCATAAAACTCGCCAGACGAACCAGCGTCGTTTTCATATATCGATTCAAGATCAGAGGCTGTATTGAGAGAATATGAGTGCTCTGTCAGCAATACATTATTAATATGATCCGGCTGGTCCTCGCTGCCTACGTCATAAATGGCATCGCTGTCGATAGACTCGGCGGATACCGTCGACGGCGCTGTAAACAAGATCGCGCCATCATCTCTTTTGACAAGTATTACGCCCGTAGCAAACAGCAACTGCTGCAGCGCTTGCCGCTTCGTACAGATCGGAATCCATCCATAAATAGGAATGGTATCTATCCCGTTGGCATAGGTCAGCCTGTCAATCACGTCATTATCAAAATCCGTGCGTCTTCTGAAGAGAGGGAAAAATCCATAAATGGATTCATCGTATGCGGATAGATCGGATGGTAAAACCGATGGGTATTGAACGTAATGATAAAACTTGTGAGAAACGTTGTCGAAATAACCGATCTCCCCGGTGTAGACGTCTTTTACAGCGGCAAAATTGGCCTGGAGCTCACCTCCATGTCCTCGAACTATATAATAATATATCTCTGACTGGCAATGATAGCTCACTGCAGTAGCTTCGATGCTGCCGTAAAACCTTTCGTAATAATAGGCACCTCCGCCATAAACGTGCAAAGCGCATGGATCGTCAGCAACAGAGCTATCGAATGCGATCGGATAAGTCACATCGTTGATTACCGCCGTGCCGGCGACCGGGTCTACCTCGATCTCATAGAGCGCTTCATCTGCGGAGGCAGGCATGCCCAGAGAAATCTCAGTCTGACCATAGACAAAAAACACCTCCCCGAAAGCCGGAAACGGATCGCTTGCGCTTGCCCGTGTCATCTGCATGTACATGCCGTACTGATGTTTTTTTAAATTTACCGACGCATTTTCTTCTGCAAGTACACCAAGAAAATAATCGCGGTGTATTGTGCCAGTGATCCCGGGGTGATTTGCGAAACCGAGTATTTTTACTTTGGTGAAGAGCTTACTTGACATGGTTGCCGTAAGAAAAAGCCCACTCCCGGATCCTGTAGGTGGAGTTAATTCCATGTCGAAATATTTTCCCATACCTCTTCCCAAGAAGCTGTGGGTCGTGGCAGTTTCCTCGATAAATATTCGACTGTAGACGCCTTCGTACGGCTGCAAACCGTTGGAGCCGATGATCCATTCGCACACGGTCCTGAAAGTTTGGCCGGTGTACATGCCGCCGTAAAAGGTATCATAATCCATAATTCCGGCGGCGCTGGCGGTGCGAAGGCGGTAGGCTGTACGTCCGGTCCGCGTCACGCTGACCAAATAGAGCTTGCCCTCCAAATGCTCGCCACGGTAGAAATACACCGGCGTCGCCCAGGGCAGCGCCCGCAGCGTTCCGTCCGTATCGTCGTAGGATATTTCCGCCTCCATGACGTCAGTGCAGAGCTCCGCGCCGATCATGTCCACGGAAAAGTCACCGGATGTGGATAAAATGTCATCCCCCTCAAAAGTAAATGAGGGAGAAGCAGGATCGCCGATAACGATAAACTGCAGCTGTTGCATACTTCTCCCTCCTTTACTTATTCACCAGCGAGACGCCGCGCTCTCTGGACACGGCCTTGTAATCATCCCATGTCGCCCGGTAGAATTCCCGTCCGTTGATATTCACGACCGTCTGGTGGCTGCCGCTGCGGCCCTGCATGCCCATGACGGCCATCATGGCCTCATAGACCGCGTCGTGGATGCCCTCGATCAGCGCCTCGCCGTCCAGCATACCGACGCCGCCGGTCATCTGCGCGGCAAGCTCTGAAGCCACCTTCCTGATCCAACCGGTATTCTTCTCCAGAGGCACCACCGCCTCTTTACCGTCTTCGCCCACACCGATCAAGCTCGCCTGGTCGAACACGCCGCCCTTGGCGTACCATTCGACGGAAAACTTCGGGATCGGCAAGGAGAAATTCCCGAGTTTCAGATAGTTGAAACTCCAGTTGATGTGCGGCAGCTTCGGTTTTGGAAAACTCCAGTTGAAGTTCAGCAGATTTTTGATCTTCTCGACAAGTCCGGAGAGTATGCTATACGCGGTCTTGAACGGTTTAGTGACGCCGTCAACGATGTACTCACCTATGGACTTGAACATCTTGACCAGACTTTGAAGCCCTTTATACGGCTCGGTGAAGCACTCCTTGAGGCGCTGACCGAAATTTTTCGTGGCGGCGGTTATGGTGTCCCAGTTCTCGACCAGCGCGATACCGATAGCGATCAACGCTGCGATAGCAAGGACAGCCCAGCCCACCGGTGAAGTGAGCGCCGTTATAGCCGCGGAGGCGACTGTAGTCGCTATTTTTATGCCGGTCATAACGGTAGAAAAAACTTTGACTGCGGTCGTGACGCTCACAATTGCCGTTACCACGGCGCCTATTGCTTTTTCAACAGGAGAGAGCGTCGCAAGCCATTCCTTAAAGCTCATATCGCCGCGGATCAACGCGGCCAGGTCCTTAAACTTCTCGGCCACATATGCGATGACTTTGGCCAGCGCCTTCAGCACGACAGGCAGGGCCTTATTTATGGTCCACACGGCAAGAGGCTCAAGATACTTTTTCCAGACTGCGCCCAGGATCTGCCCAACAGATGAGCCAAACTCTCCGATCGCCTCCTTCAGCTCTCCCCATGCGGCCTTCAGACGGGTGAAATCAAGCTTTGACTTGAAGTCCTCCCATCCTGTTTTCAGCTTCTCCAGTTTCTGCTGCAGCCACCCAAGGCTGTCGCCGGCCTCCGTGGAGGCCGTCTCGGTCTCGCTGATGGGGTTGCTGCCGGTTCCGCTTCCGCCAGTTCCGCCGCCACCTCCCCCGCCGCCTCCGGCAGCGTCTGTGGCTTTCAGGATGTTCAGCGTGTCAAAAGAAGCTGTCTGCAGGGCTTCCTTCTGTTTTTTCGCGGCGCCTGCGCTGCCGTACTGCGCGTCGGTTAGGTCGTCCACGGCGTCGGCCGTCTCGGAGATGCCCGCAGAAACACCGCTCCACTGCCATTCCTTACCGGCAACGGTACCGCCGAAAACGTTGGCTATGGCCTGCGCCACCTTGTTGGCCATGGTGGCTATTCCGGCCAGGACGCTGCCCACCGCGTTCAGGGCAGGAAGAAAAGCGGTTCCTACCGTCCGGACCGCCTGGCCAAACTGTTCCTTGATGTCGCCCAGGGCGTTTTTCAGCTGCTGCATCCGGCCCGTGGGCGTGGACGCCAGGGCGGCGTTCATGCCGCCTACCTTCTGACTGACGATGTCGGCCAGGGTGGCAGCACGCTCTTGCTCGGACCCGTATTTCAGCACCCGCGCCTGGGCGTCGGTGACGGAAAAGCCGTACCGCGTCAGTGCGCCGGTCTGGCCCTCCATGGCCTTTCCGAACAGCTTGGCGATAGAAACAGCCTGATCCTCGGATACGTTGAAGCCGTACTGCTGAACGGCCAGGTCGTTCATGACGGGGAGCAGTGTCTTTAGAGAGCTGGACAGGTGTAGGTAGGTGGCCAGCTGCTGGGCTCCGGCGATCTGAGCTTCGTCGCCCACAACGCCCAGCTGCTGCTCCGCGGCCGTGAGATCCATGATGCTCTGGATCTCGGTGTTGGAAGCGCCCATGGTCTTGCGCATGACGGTGGCCAGCTTCATCTCGCCCTGGACCTGCGTGTCGTAGGCCTCCGCGGCCTCCTTTCCCAGTTTGGCAATGGCCGCCACGCTAAGGCCGATGCCCAAGGCGCCCAGGACCTTCTTCACGCCGCTGGCCGCCTTGGTCATCAGATTGCAGGAGCGAGAGACGCTCGACTGCATGCCGCTCATGGATTTTGAGGCCTTTTTGGCTTGTGTGGTGATCGCCGAAAAATCCGCACCGGCGCGCACCATTAAATTTTTGACAACAGCCATCTCAGGCCTCCTTTCCGCCGAAGAGCTTGTTCAGCGCCTGTACCTGGGCGAACATGGCTTCATCGGTCATTTCTTTTTGGGGGACATCCTCCGGGAAGATCGACTCGTACCGTGGCGGGAACTTGCTGTTCATCATGATCCTGACCATGGCGGAAAGGGCATAGATCCGTGCCTTGTTCATGCGCGCTTCGTCTTCAAGTCTGTCCCTGTATGCCTCAGCGTACAGGGACAGCTCAAAAGGTGTCAGGCGCTCGAACTCGTCCGCGCCGATCCCGATCCGTGCGGCCAGCAGGCGGCTCTCGGTCAGATATCCTCGTTCGTAGGGTTTCCGGGCTCCGTCTCATAGGCATCCTCAGCCGGCGTTTCATCCGTCTCGGAGTCGGAATCAGGGAAGGAATACTCTATTGCCTTTGACACAGCATCCGTCACCAGATTCATAGCTTTGAATACCGGCATATGGTTCAGCCAGTCGGTCAGCCCGCCTCTGGTCAGATCCTGACGCGTCTCGCACATCATGAGCCAAAGCAGCAGCACCATCATGTCGTAGCGTTTAATCACGTCGAGAAACGCTTCCATGCTGCATTTGGAGATGGCGGAAAAACGCTCAAGCACCCGATGGTTGATCTCCAGGAACCAGACGCGGCCGCCCAGCTCAATGGTAGGGACCGGCTTTTCAGTCGTCTTTTTGAGGTCTTCCATGGATCATCCCTCAGACCGTGGTGCTGGCCGCCAGCACGGGTTTACCGCTCACCAGCAGAGTGGCCTCGAAGGTCACGCCGCCCTCCAGCTCGGCGCCGGTGACGAACCGGCTGACGCCCGCGGTGAAGGTCCAGGTCTTGCCGATCTTGCTCGGGAAGACGATGGTGCAGGTGGTGGTGTTCCCGCTGTCCAGCAGAGAGTACATCTCATCCTGCCCATTATCGCTGCCGTCCAGGAAGCCGCTGACGGTGACCTCGCCGCCATCCTTGAAGCCAGGCTCCTTCTCCCGGTAGCCGGTGGAGTTGTCCAGCGACGTGAGATCCACGGTCTCCGCGCTGATCTCGATGCCGTTGATGGTCGTGAGACCGCCCACGGCCTTGCTGTTCACGTTCAGGGTCGTGCCCAACGCTCTCGATTTAGCCATTGATTTGCCTCCTTTCGTGTCCGTTTCGGACACATTCTCAGATGCACCCCGCCCCGGAGTGCTTCAGCTGGTTGATGATCGGCCGCAGGCCGGTGGGGAAGGGAGCTTCCTCACCGACCGCGTCCCTGTGGTCGTAGTAGTGCAGGGTGAGGGAATGGACGGCCAGCGTGTACAGCTGATCAGGCGTCTCCGGCTCAGGGATCCCCGCGCCGGCCAGGTACGCCTTGGCCGCCGGCATGAACTCATGCTCGATCCGGCCGTCCTCGTCCTCGTCCACCCGCATGTAGTCCAGGCAGGCGCGGAGGGCCAACGTTTCGGCCGCTGCCGCCTGCGCGCTCTCCAACGCCGTGGCCATGGCTTAGACGGTGGCGGCTGCCTTGGCGATCTTCGCCACGCAGAAGCCGTCTTTCACGATGACGTTGCCGCCAACGACCGCGTCGCCCAGGATGGCGTTCATGCGCTCGATGGCCTTGACGCTCTCGTCCACGCGGATGGTGTAGTCCCCGAACAGGCCCAGCAGGTAGTTGAGGGGATCTCCGTACACGCAGCACAGCTTGTCGGAGCCGGCGTTGTTGTCCTGCTCGGTACCTTCGACCGGGGTGAGGTTGGGGTCCAGCAGGTAAGGGACGATCATGCCGCCGTCGGAGATCGTGCCGCGGTTGGCGTTCCCGGGCAGCGGATCGATGGCGAAGATGCGCCGCTTCTCGTAGGTGCCGCGCAGGGCGCCCCAGGCCTTCAGGTCGACCTTGTTGCAGAACAGCATGGCGTTTCCGCCAACTTCGTAGTTGTTGCCATACCCGAAGTAGAGGTTGTTCAGCAGCTGGTCGTCGATCTTGCCGTGGCCGGCGTCGACGGTAGCGTTGACAGTGCTCACGATAGAGGCGCTGGCCTTGTTGGTGCCGTTGATCATGCCGTACATGACATGGGTGCCTTCGCTGTCGCCCTTCAGGATCAGGGCGGCAATCTTGTTGCGCAGGGCGCGGAAGGCCATGGCCTGTACCTTCTGCATGTAGACGGCGGGGGAGAGGCGGGCGATATTGCGGTCCACCAGGCTGGTCACGCTGACCTCGTAGGGCTTGATCTGCGAGATGGCGAAGCCGGGGTCGCTCTTGGTGCGGGCGGTACCGGCCACGCTGGTGGGCGTGCCCACTTCCACAGACTGATACGCGGTGGCGTAGGGCTCTTCCCAGCCGCCCAGGCCGGTCATGTCCATGGTGCGCACGAGATCCACCAGAGAGGTGTATCCCAGATTGTCCCGGATCTCGACGCCGGCGCCGATGGGCTGGACGATGCTGCCGGACATCAGGGTGCCGTCGCCGTCCGCATTGCGCAGGCCGCGCCGGATCTCCGCCACGGAGAACTTCACCTCGCGGCCGCTGCGCAGCGCGTTGGCGCGCTCCTCGGTCATGTCGCGGGTCTCGGCAGCGCTGGGCTGGCGCATGTCGATTGCCCGCTCCTGCTCGGCGATGAGATTCTGCACGCGAGAGATCTCTTCGTTGATGTTGGCTACCTTCGCCATGTTGGCGTCGTAGTCGGCCCGGTTGTTGGCCTCCAGGGCGGCCTGCGCGGCGTTCAGCGCGGCAGTGCGGTCCGCGGCCAGTGCGATGAGCTTTCTTTTCATTGCTATACCTCCAGTGTATTTTGTTTTATATCCAGCGGTTCGGCCGCGGATATGTTAAGAAGGGGTCTCGGGGCCGCTGCCCCGGCTCAGGATAAACGACAGGGCCACCAGGCCCACGCCGGCGGCGATGATGCCCGCGGGGAGGAAGATCATCCCAACGCCCACGGAGATCGCCGCCATGCCAAGCAGAAATGCGAGGATCACGATCATTCAGCGCCTCCGCTTCCTGCGCCGTTCCCGGCGCGCTCCCTGGAGAGCTCCGCCCACTCCCTCAGCGGGACGTAGTTCAGACTGGCGTAGTGGTCGTCGCCGCCATCCACAGCCGGGAGGTCCTCCAGCTCCCGGATATCGTTGACGCTCAGGACACCGTTCTCCCGCATGTCCTTGTACCATGCTCCGCGGGACTGGAAGTCGCCGCGCAGCTCGCCCATGAGGTTACCGTGGACGCGAAGACCGCGGTCGATATCCTGTGGAGTAAACAGCTTATACTGGAGCTCCTGCTCCCAGATGACGGCGTTGGGGTGGAGCGTGCCCACCACGTACTCGATGGCGTTCTGCTCGTTGCTGGAATAGCTCTGCTTGCCCGCCATCAGCTTGTAGAGGGGAACTCCGAAAAACCGCCCGATGTCCGCCACGCTGATGTCTTTCTGCTCCACAAACTGCGCGTCACGGTTGGAGATGCTCAGCGGCTTGTAATCGAGGCCCATATCCAGCACGGCGATCCGCTGAGAGTTGGCCGGCCCGGTGTGGCGTTTTTCCCACTCCTCCCGGATCCGGTCCTTCTTGCTGATCGTCCGGGTCTTTCCATCGGCGTCTGTGACCGTCACGTTGCCGCCCAGATCGGACTCTGTCCGCAGGATCCCGGAGGGCTGGCCGCCGTTCATGTAGTAAGCCGCGCTGTACTCCTGCGACGCCTTTCCGGTGCGGATCACTTCCTCGGCCCGCTCCAGGTACCCGATGCCCCTGTAGCCGTCTCGGCTGTAGGCCTTCACGTGGATCACGTCCATCCGGCCGCACATGATCGGCTCGTGGGTGTACGGATGCTCCATAAAATACAGCAGCGATCCGTCAGCCAGCAGCTCGACGTTCCAAAGCCCCCAGGGGATGGGAACGATCTCCAGCGGCTGCAGCGTGCGCTCGTCCCTGTGGATCCAGGCCACACCGTTTCCGCGGCTCACGCGTTCGGCTTCTACCTGCTTCCGCATCTCGATCGGCGTTTGCCACCTGTTGGGCCGCAAACTTAGCAGATCCATCACAGGATGGTCCACCCGCTGACGGGTGCGGACGTCGTAGGCGTAGAACGGCATCTTGCCGATGGAATCGGACAGGATATCGATGCAGCGGCTCACGGCGGAGAGCTTCATGGCGGACGTTTGGTCGGTGCCTACGTAGGAAGGGCTCAGCCCGATGGAGGCCGCGGTCACGACGTTCTCCGCGGGAGGATCCCGCGGGGCGCCGGCGGCGGGTTTCCGGCTCGTGCCCAGGCTTGCGAGCCCACGCTCCAGTCTGTTCACAGCACGGCCCTCGCTTTCTCCAGATCGATGGCCGCCATGAGGTGCCAGTCACCGATCAGATCCACGTCCGACATATCGATCGTTGATGCCGCTGCGGGGCGTTCCTGGCTCTCAGATGGCCTTTGGATCACGGGGTGACCAGGCACCGCATCCATGGTCCCGGACCGCACAGCGGCCTCGTAGCGGGCCAGCAGGGCCTTCGGAGCGGGAGAGAGGCCGGCAGCGTTGCTGACACGGACACCAGTATCCGCGCTGATCGCCGCTGCGCTCTCATCGTCGATGTCAAGGTAGCCGTCCACCAGGCCCAGAGAGAGCGCGTCCTGTGCCGGCATCCAGGTGGAATCGTCCACCAACTCCTCGAATTTTTTCCGGCTCGCCTTTCCAGCGCTCTTGAGGACGTACCCGTTGAGGATCGACGCCTTGATGGAGTCCAGGTAGTTCTTGAGATGGCGGGCGCCTTCGTTGTTGACGTATTCGTCCACGTAGGCCGCCGGCTGGTGGATCATGATCTGCGCCACGGGAGATGCCAGAACGATGTCGCAGCCGCACATGACCGTGGTTGCCGCGCTGGCCGCCAGGGAGATGATGTGCGCCTCTGTATCGGACCGGCATGCCTGCAGCAGCCCGTAGATCTCGAATCCGGCCCACACGTCGCCTCCCGGGGAGTTGATCTCCAGGATCAGCTCTTCGCCTTCCGGCAGCTTCC
>JAEIGA010006132.1_pt1 | contig 18296 bp, 16 predicted proteins | sample 9270691 | NCBI WGS metagenome assembly JAEIGA01 (sample SAMN17057246, study PRJNA624740) | gut metagenome | biome: biome; isolation source: fecal sample | host: Bos grunniens | place: China: Xizang | collected 2019
AAGCCAGCAATTCTCCAAGGTCTTGATACCGAAAGAGCCGAAAGCAAGCTGGTTTCCTCTCTGTGAGAGTCCCTTCATGCGGCCTTTCTGCTGCCTTCTGAATTTTGTTTTCTTTGGTTGTAACATTGCTCTATTACTTTTTGATTAAAACTTTCGCTTTTTCCCTAAATAATTGATTATCAGCTGGTTGGGCATAGTCGTCCTCAATTATTGGGTTGCAAAGATAGTCATTTTTTTTCAAATGCAAAGAAAAATTCAAAAAATATTCAACATTTTCGACCAAAGTTTTCGAAAGCTAAAATGCGTAATTTCATAGAGTTACGAAACATGTTAAAAATTTAATGACGACGTTTTCGACCACAGTGAAAACCTCGTAAAAAAACTTTGGCACAGCCCCGCCCTCTGCCCCCTCGCACCTCCCCGAACAGACCGGCCGGAAATGAAGCCAGTTTTCCGGACAGGAGCCCCAAATGCAGACACAAGGCCGGAAATCGGAGCAGTTTTCCGGACAGGAGACACAAAAACAGGCACAAGGCCGGAAATCAGGGCGGTTTTCCGGACAAGAGCCCCAAAAGCAGTCTCGAGGCCGGAAATCGGGGCGGTTTTCCGGACAAAGGACAAAATTTCGAGACAAAAGGCAATAAAGAGACAACTTTTACGAGTTTTATACGGCATTTCGATGAAAATTCAATAATTTTGAAACGCACAGGACAATTCAGTTCATTCATACGACGGCATTCTGCCGGAAGAGATGGATTGAGGGGAAGGAAATAAAACTGAAGAATATGACGACGGAACCAAGCACTCTGAACTTTTCAGAGAAGGAGAGAATTTGCGAAACCAATTTCATCAGCTCAGGACCATACTGGCACATCTGCACAGACGGGACCAGGATGCAGGCAGTATTCCGCACAAAACATGAGCTGGACACCGCCATGTGGATGCTGGCCAAAGCCACGTGCAAGACTCCCGAAGTCCATTTGATAACATTCGAAATCATGGACAACCACATACATCTGATTGCAGCCGGCAGACTGGAAGACTGCATCCGGATGTTCGAAACATTCCAGATAAGTATTAAGAAAGTTGTTCATAGATCCGGAAATATCGTCGATTGGAAAAACTTCAAGGCTACATACATAAAGATAGAAAGCCTGTCCGCACTCCGGAATGAAATAATCTATACGAACAGAAATGCATTCGTTGCAAACCCGAATTATACCCCGTGCTCATATCCATGGGGAGGAGGCTGCGCATACTTCTGTCCATGGCTCGAACATCTGCCGACGAGAAAATTCGAAGACTTGACGATAGACACAAGAAGGAATCTTATCCATTCAAAAGACCTGAGCCACTACTCATCACTAAGAGTCCTCGGGGAGAATGTTCATATACCGTCATTCTGCGATATCAGTCTAGGAGAGGGGATGTTCCGGGACAGCAGAAGCTATTTCATGTCACTGACACGCAATTCGGAAGCGTTCAGCATGATAGCCAGCAGATTAAAGGACTCAGTATTCCTTACGGACGAAGAAATCTACTCGATTCTCATTTCATATATTGACAAGGAGTTTCACATAAAGCAGGTTGCACAACTAAGTCCTGACCAGAAGCTCACCTCGGCAAAGCATCTGCACTTTAAATACAATGCCTCGAACCAACAGATAAGAAGGATGCTGCGAATAGACATCAACATTCTCAAGGAAATATTTCCGGAACACACCTAATCCACCCCAAAGACAGACAGAAGGCCGGAAATCAAGCAGGGTCGTTTGATTAGACGTGAGTATTTGTTAACTTTGCAGACGACAGACGGGAGTTCCCACATTACAATCAGAAGATCTGACCATGAAGAAGATATTTGCAATCATCCTCCTGCTTACTGCATTCACCAATTTTGCAGAAGCGCAGAAAAGAGACATACACGTGTTCGCGCACAGAGGGTGCTGGAGCAAGAACGCCCAGGGCGAGTTCGTGATTCCGGAAAACAGTCCTGCAGCAGTCGCAGAAGCAAGGAAAAGAGGCTACGAAGGCATAGAATGCGACGTGCATCTCACAAAGGACAGCGTGATGGTCATACTTCATGACGCGACACTCAACCGCACCGCCAGGCGTGCATCGGACTACTCGAAGCTCGAAGAGCCGGTAAGACTCAAGGACCTCACCTTCGAGGAGCTGAGACGTGACTATGTGCTTGAATCGGAAGATCCGGAACTCCGCACGCCTATACCGACGCTCGAAGAACTTCTGGACGCATGCAGGAAGCATAAAATGATCCCTATGCTGCACAGCGCGCTGTGGGAATCATACGAAGTGGCACAGAAAATGTTCGGAAACAAGTGGATATGCTTCACCGGAGGAGTGGAATACATGCAGGAGGTCAGAAAGTTCTCCGACTGCATGATCCTGCTTTCGATCAATGACGGCACAGCGGAGGAAAACCTGAACAGGCTCAAGGCCATAGGAGGAAAATGCGGAATCTCGACAATGAAGTACCACCTTTACACACCGGAATTCTGCAAGACTCTTACGGACGCCGGATACCATGTACAGGCATCGATCTTCCCGCCTGAACCGGAGAAAGAAGCCATAGGCAACGGCATCACATACCTCCTGACGGACAGGGTGCTCCCTGCGCGCAGATGGAAGAGGGTGAAGACACGCCACTGAAATCACGAAGAAAGATTCAAGCATGAGCATCAGACACATAACGACACTGTTCATTGCGACGCTATATATGGCGCTGCATGCTCCCGCGCATGCCCAGAACCAGGCTGCCGACCGGAATCCGGACGGAGTCATGAAATATATAGTGGAAGGAAAGGACACCATCTATATCGACGAAATCCGCGCCTCGAAGGTCTACTCGAGAGTACCGAGACAGAAGGGCAAGGACTGGCGCAAATACTACAGGCTCGTACATAACTTCAGCAAGGCCTACCCTTACGCGCTCGTCGCCAGAAAGCTCGTGACAGAAGCCGACAGCACCATCAGCGCAGACAAGCTCAAGGGTGCAAAAAGGGAAAAATCCATCAGCAAGGTACAGAAGGAACTGTTCGATGTATTCGAAGGACAGATGCGCAAGCTGACCGTCAGCCAGGGAGCGCTTATCATGAAGCTGATAGACAGGGAGGTAGGAAAATCATCCTACAGCATCATAAAGGGATACAAGAGCGGCATCGCAGCCGGATTCTGGCAGGGAATAGCCAAGATGTTCGGCTCAGACCTCAAGAAGCCATACGATCCCGAAGGCGAGGACAAGCAGACGGAAGAACTCGTAAAAATCTGGGAAGCAGGAGATTTCCCGGCCTTCTACTGGTCACTTTTCTGGCAGGACCCGCCGGAGCTGCCGATTCCGGAAAAATACAGATAATGCGGACTGAAAAGCCCGCATTTCTTATTCATTGATGAACCTGAGTTCCGTTCCGTCGTAGCACAGGGCGCTGGAGCCGTCCAGCCAGTCACGCAGGAGGTTGAATCCGGCCCCTGAAGGCAGGTCCATATGCACCTGGTCATGATAATGGCCGAAAACGAAATGATCCACATGATTTTCAGCCGCAAAGGCCTCTGCGAATTTGTAAAGAGGTTCATTTTCACCGCCGAAGACATAGCGCGTGTCGTGCGAGAGCCTGTTGGACTTGGACCAGCCGTTGCCGAAGCGGAAGGCGATCCATGGGTGCAGCATGCTGAAGAGGGTCTGCAGCACACGGTTATGGAATATCCCGCGAAGAAAACGGTAGCCGAAAGGAACGGGTCCAAGGCCGTCACCATGCCCGAGACAGAACTTCGCTCCCGCTATGTCCACCAGCGCAGGCTGCTCCAGCTTTTTCATGCCGAGCTCCTCGAAGTACGAATACGTCCACACATCGTGGTTTCCACTGAAGAAATAGACCTTCACCCCCCTGTCCATCAGGGCAGTAAGCGCCGCGAACACACGCACATATCCCTTAGGAACGACATCGCGGTATTCATACCAGAAATCCCATATGTCGCCGAGAAGATAAAGCGCGTCCGTCTCAGCAGGAAGGCCGTTCAGAAAGGAAACGAAACGACGTTCGCGCGCCGCCGGATCCTTCACATCCAGCCCAAGATGCACATCAGAAACAAAATATGTCAGGCTGCGCGTCATGCGAAGATAAATATGCAGGCTGCAGCAATGAGACAGTAAAGCGCAAACCAGCTGAGCTTGGCCTTCTTAACAAGAGCTACCATGACATTACATGCAAAAAGTCCTGAAAGAAAGGCAGATACGAATCCAAGCACAAGCGAAAGAGCGCCTACTGAAGAAGCTCCGAACTCACCGCCTGCTACCTCTAGGAAAGTCTCTCCGAGAATAGGGACAAGAACCATGAGGAAAGAGAACTGAGCCATGACTTCCCTTCTCACACCGCAGATAAGACCGGTGGAAATAGTCGTTCCTGAGCGCGACAATCCCGGAATGACTGCGAATGACTGTCCCAGACCGACAGCAAATGCCTGCCAGTAAGAAATACCGTTGCGATATTTATTCTCAGGAACCACAACCGACTTGCGTCCCGGCTTTGAAGCCATATCCGAGAAGAATAGCAGAACCGCAGTTATGACGAGCGCGAAGCCCACAACCGTAATGGAACCAAAAAGACCTTCCACATAATCCTTGAGGAAAAGTCCTACCACGAGGATAGGAAGCATGGATACGCATATCTTGAGCAGATAGTCTGTCTGGTCATTGCACTGCAGCATCCTGCCGCCCTTCTCATCCTTGACGATGCGCCAGTCCTTCAGGCCGGTAAAAAAGCCCGAAAGAAGATTCCAGATCTGATTTCTGAATACGACTATGGTACTGAGCACAGTGGCTGCATGAACCATAGTGGTGAAAAGAAGGTCGTCGGTAGTCTCCACTCCGAGAAGAACCTTTCCTATTTCAAGATGACCGCTGCTGCTTACAGGCAGGAACTCCGTAAGTCCCTGGATAAGACCCAATATAACCGCTTCAAACCATTCCATACCGACTACTCCTCCTTATTGCTTTTAAAAAATCCCATGATGGCCACAACCTCGATTACTATACCGAGGATTATGACAGACGGAGCCGCCACCATACGGCGGAAATCAAACATATCCCAATTGAAGACCTGAGGATCATCGCTACCGCCTCCGGCCATAAGGATATAGCCGGAAACCATGACTATCAGGCCTATCAGAAGCATTTTCAGACCCTTGGGGGTCATAGCCATTTTATCGTTGCCCATATTTATCAATAATATAATTCGTCCTTTTTAAGTGATACCAGCTTGTTCACGACAAACCATGTGCTCGACAGGCAGATGAAGAGGCCCGAAACGAGCACGATGCCCATAACGAGCAACAGCAGGTCGAGACGGAAGATCTCGAAAAGCTGCGAAAACTCGCTCTTCATGAAGAAAAGCATGCCGACCAGAATGATGATGGCGATGAAGGCGGCGAAGACTCCCTGGAAGGCCGACTGCACCATAAAAGGAGCCCTTATGAATGAGCGCGTGGCGCCTACAAGCTTCATGGTATGTATGGTGAAACGGCGCGAGAAGACGCTCAGCCTCACTGTATTGTTGATAAGCACAAAGGAAATGAAAAGCAGCAGGCCTATGAAGACTGCGAGAATCAGGGAAATCTTCCTCAGATTGGCGTTCAGGGCATCGACAAGAGAGGTCTGATACTCCACGGAATCCACCAGATCCGAATCCGAAATCCTGGCGCTGACAATCTTGAGGCTGTCGGCTGAAACATACTCGGCTTCGAGGGTCACATTTATGGACGCGGGGATAGGCGAGACCTCGAAGACATCGAGGAAATCCTCGCCCAACATCTGGGCCATCTCCTGCATTCCCTGCTCCTTCGAAACGAATTCCGTATTCTTTATAAATGCCTCTTTATCAAGCTTTTCCTTAAACTCGTACGCATCATCTTCCGACACTTCCTGCTTCATCATCACAGAGATCTGCATATTCTCCTTGAAATAGTCGGAAACCCCCTTCGCATTTACCAGCAGCATGCTTGCCACCCCCACCAGCAGCAGCACGAGACTGATGCTGATTACTGATGACAGATAGGCATTTGCCAGCCTTCTGCGCATTAACTTATTATCCGTATTCGCCATATCGGCGTCAAAGATAAGGAAATATCGAAAAAAATTCTTAACTTTGTGGAGATTTTGTCATTAAAAACAACCAGTATGGGTAATTCGGTAAAAAGAGTCCTGTTTGTAAACTCGGAGATAACTCCTTATCTCCCGGAGAATGAGATATCGAAGATAGGAAGGTATCTTCCTCAGGGAATACAGGAAAGGAAAAAGGAGATCCGTTCGTTCATGCCTAGATACGGCTGCATCAACGAAAGGAAGAACCAGCTTCACGAAGTGATCCGACTCTCCGGAATGAACATAATCATCAACGATGTCGACCGCCCGCTCGTCATCAAGGTGGCTTCCATTTCCGCAGCCAGAATGCAGGTGTATTTCATCGACAACGAGGATTATTTCCACCGCAAGAGCGTGTACTGCGATGAGAACGGAACGTTCTTCGAGGATAACTGCGAAAGGGCCATCTTCTTCGCAAGAGGAGTACTCGAGACCGTGAAGAAGCTCAGATGGGCACCGGATGTCATCCATTGCCAGGGCTGGATTTCGCAGATTCTCCCTCTTTACCTCAAGAAGGCATATATCGACGACCCTATATTCTCGAACAGCAAGATCGTGCTTTCGCTTTATGACGACATGCCTGAAACCGACTTCGCTGCAGATTTCAAGGAAAAGATCCTTTTCGGAGGAGTCACAGAGGAAGATGTCAAGATACTGGAAACACCTAGTGGCATAAATCTTGCGAAACTCGCCGCGAACTGGTCCGACGGCATCATACTCGGATCCGAAAACATTTCTGAAGAACTTGTACAATACTGCAAGGACAGCGGTCTGCCATTGATGGAATATAATGCAGAGGCCCTTCAGAACGGCTCATATGTAGAAGATTACAATAGTTTTTACGATAATTTATAATGAATTTCAAATTTATCAGCAGAGTCTGCCGCATTGCGGCTATCGGTGCGATACTGCTTGGCTCTGCGTCATGCATCTATGTCAACGAGGAGCTTGGAGAGAACCTCATCCCCACAGACCAGAAATGGGATGTCTTCACTCCGGATCCAGTTGTTCTTGAAAACATTCAGCTTCAGGCAGCTGACAGCCTCTCAGCCTATAGTTCGGAAAGATTTACATTCGGTTCCATCAAGGACCCGAAGTACGGAACTACAATCAGAAGCACAAGCTTCACTCTGGTTCCTGCTCACGATTCACTTGATTTCGGTACGAACATAAGGGTAAGACAGTTCCACTTCTCTGCTGTACGCGACACCTTGTCCACATACAATGAGAACCAGCAGCGTATCCTCCAGAACGTGTATGTATCAGAGCTCAAGGCTCCGCTTGATACATTCACCTTGTACACCGGTACGTTCATGAACGAGGCCAACTGCGAGAAGTACCTCAACCTCGGAAACCGAATCACAGCAGGCATCCCCGTATATGACGGCGGCGACTCGCTTTCATTCGATTTCAGCCTCGAATTCGCCGAAAGTCTGGTGCAGAGACTCAACAAGAATTATGAGATCTGCGACAGCATGGATCTCTACCTCAAGTCAATACCTGGAATCTATATCACCACTGACGCTCCGGCAGCAGAGGGCGGACGTATCAACATGTTCGACCTCCCTATCGAGTCAAATTCCAGCGGATTCATCACAGGAAACTACGCAGAGCTCAAGCTGACATGCGATTTCGGTGAGAGAAAGGATGTGGACACATCATTCGTATTCTATTTCGGACCGGCAGATTTCAGAGATCCGGCATCTACAGAGCTCCCTTCGCAGTTCGCTTTCAATGCATGCAACAACGATTCGACAACAGGAGATTTCATAGAGAACTGGAACAACGGTCCTAAGGACAAGCTTTACATAGAAGGTAGCGGAGGTATCAAGCCTGTGATTACCGGTAAGGAGATCAAGGAAGTCGTGACAAAACTGCTTTCTGACGCAGGAGTAATAGACTTCAAGGAAGTTGTCATCAACAAGGCGACAATCATTCTCCCGTACGAAATGCCGGCTGACTACAAGGAGATGGAGAAATTCCCTCAGGTTCTCAGCCCTACAGTAAGACTCCGCAGCGAGGAGGGAGGATACATCACATACGCCGGTCTTACCGACTCAAGCATCGCGAGCGAGGATCAGGGTGACATCAACAGATCTACATGCAGATACACTCCAGATATCAGCCACCATGTGCAGCAGATCCTGAATCTTGAAGACGACAAGAACCTCAGCAACTACGACATCTGGATGCTTATCATGCATGATGAGGTAGTTGAGGAAGATTCATCAAGCAGCATGTACGATGACTATTACAACAACCTCCTTTACAGCTCATACTATAATAATATGATGTATGGCGGATACGGCGGTTACGGCGGATATGGATACGGTGGCTACGGTTATGGTGGTTACGGCGGATACGGCTACGGTTACGATCCGTACGGATATGGATATAATAACTACTATAACTACATGATGATGGCAGCAATGTCAAGCTCATACAGCACCGGTGACACATCAGAGCGCTCGCTCGACAAGGACCGCTATTACAACGGTGTCCTCAACGGACCGGGAGCAGAGGGTGATAAGCCAAGTCTGAAGATTACATTCTCAGTACCTCAGACTGCCGAAAAATAAACCCCGGGTACAGGGGACAAAAAATAGGGACAACTTTGAAGGTTGTCCCTATTTTTTTATTTGTGGCAAACTATTTTGCGTTTACCTTCTCCTCGATGTACTTGATAGCATCACCTACAGTAGAGATCTTGTCACCAGCGTCATCGTCCGGAATCTCGATATCGAATTTCTTCTCAAACTCCATGATGAGCTCTACAGTGTCAAGTGAATCGGCACCAAGATCGTTAGTGAAGCTAGCTGTCTCAGTCACCTCAGAAGCATCAACGCCCAATTTCTCAACGATGATTGCCTTTACGTCTTCTGCAATATTTGCCATAACGTTAAATTTTTAGTTAATAATTCAGTATTTTCAATACACGTATTTGCGCTAAAACTTTGCAAAATAAGTAAAAAAAATCCATAAATAAAAATTTTGTATGCAAAGCTCCCTATTCACGGCTCAGCTTAAGCCATACGCGCAAACCGTTTAATGAGTTCAAAAGGTAGAAAATCCACATGATTACCATCACTCCGGCATGAGCATCGCCTCTGCTCAGGCATATGCACCACATTATCACGCTTACCACATTCGTGATGATCCACAGGCACCACTGCTCCATGAAAGCCAGAGCCATCAAAGCCTGAGCCACAATGCTCAGCACCGTAGTGGTCGAATCCTTCAAGGGCTGAGGATCGCCCAGATGCTCCAGAAGGACGGCTACGCCTATGATGGAAAGGACACAGCCAAGAGCAAGATATGTTCTCTGTGCCCATGTAAAACGTCTGGCCTTCACCTGCACGCTTTCGCCGCCGGCCTCTGCCTCGGACATCGCCGCTCCCCTCTTGCGCCACTGCCACCATCCGATGAACTGCATGGGCAGGTAATACAAGGCATTGAGAGCTGCATCTCCGTAAAGCGAAGACTGATATGATATCCAGGCATAAAGAGAGACATTGACAAGACCAAAGGCGTAATTCCATATGCTGCCCTTGGCCACGAGCACGACGCAGAGCACGCCTGTTATTCCAGCCACAGAACCGACAAGGTCCAAAGTACCGGTCATCAGGGAATATACGAGATTGGACACTATGACTCCCACTATCAGGAACCAGTCATAAAGCGATAATACCTTGTTATTCATCATTGACATTCTTCAATTCATTCAATATTCTATCTGCGAGTGATCTACCCACCAGAGCAGCGAGCTCATCCGGAGACGCCGCCGCAATGCGCGCCACACTGCCGAAGTGCAGAAGCAGTCTCTGTTCCGTCTTCTCCCCCACTCCCTTTATGCTGCTGAGGGCAGAAACGATCTGTGACTTGCTTCGCAACTTGCGATGGAAAGTGATGCCGAAACGGTGGGCCTCATCCCTTATCTGCTGCAGCACCTTGAGCGCCAGCGAATTACGGTCTATGAACATAGGATATGGATCGCCTACGCGATAGACTTCCTCCATTCTCTCCGCCAATGCCACCACGGTCAGCTTATCGGTAAGGCCCAGCTCAGCCAGGGCCTCATAGGCAAAAGCCAGCTGTCCCTTGCCGCCGTCTATGACCACGAGCTGCGGCAGGTCATCGGGATCCTCCGCCATCATGCGGGAATATCTTCTGTTGACCACCTCCTTCATGGTCGCGTAATCATTTGCGCCTACGACAGTCTTGACTTTGAAATGCCTGTAGTCCTTCTTCGAAGGAACTCCATCTCTGAAGACTACACAGGCTGAAACAGGATTCGTGCCCTGGATATTGGAATTATCGAAACATTCGATATGTTCGGGAAGCACAGCCATTCCGAGCTGCTTCTGCAGGGACTCCATGACCATCTTCCTATAATTGTCCGGATCGGTATGTTCACGCTGAAGCATGGCGTTCATACGCATCTCCTTCGCGTTGCGGGCGCTGAGTTCAAGAAGCGAAAGCTTGTCTCCACGCTGCGGTATCCTGAAGTCGACATCGTCAATCTCGAGCGATGGCAGGAAAGGAACGACGACTTCCTTGGAAAGGTCGCCGAACTTGGACTGTATCTCTCCTATGAACATGCCGAGGACATCAGCCTGATCCTCTTCGATCTGCAGTCTGAAGCCGAGGTTAAGTGACTGGATGACAGCTCCTCCGCGTATGCGCATGAAATTTCCATATGCCTCGTTTGCGTCGAAAATAAGCGAGAAGACATCTACATCTCCGACGGTAGAGTTGATAATTACCGACTTGCTGTAGTGCTGCTCGAGCGAAAGCATCTTCTCCTTGAAGACATTGGCCTGCTCGAAGTCCATCCTTTCGGCCGCATCAAGCATCTGCACCTTGTAATGCTGTATCAGCTCGCGACCGCCGCCCTTGAGCAGACGTACGATCTCTTCTATGTTCTCGTTGTATTCCCTGATCGAGATGGCACCAACGCAGCATCCCTTGCACTTGCCTATATGGAAATTGAGGCACGGACGTATCTTACCTCGCAGTATGGTATCGGAAGTAATCTTATGATTGCAAGTGCGCAGAGGATAGAGACTGTGGAAGAGTTCTATCAGGTTCCGTGCATGGACTACGCTGCTGTATGGGCCGAAATAGCGCGAACCGTCCTTGCTTATGCGTCTGGTCAGGAAGACCTTGGGATAGTCGCCGGCAGTCACGCAGATCCACGGATAGGTCTTGGAATCCTTCAGAAGTATATTATAACGCGGCTTGAACTGCTTGATCAGGTTGTTTTCGAGAAGCAGTGCATCCGCCTCCGACTCTACCACCGTATATTCGGCATCCGCAATCTTCGAGACCATTACCGCGGTCTTGCGCGTGAGCCTCTCGGCCGGCACGAAATACTGCGCGACCCTCTTATGCAGGTCTTTTGCCTTACCCACATAAATCACATTCCCCTCAGCGTCATAGTATCTATAGACGCCAGGGGAATGCGGAAAAAGCTTTATCTTATCTCTTAGTTCCAATTACTTGATATATTCGGAAACAGCTGCCTGAATGCCCTCAAGGCCATGGAATCCTCTCTTGAGGATAGTTCCGTCAGGACCGATGAGCATAAGGTGAGGGATACCGCCGATACCGTAAATATCTGTAGGAATAGCCTGAGCATTGTTGATGTGATGCCAGTCCATACCGAGCTCACCGGCAGTCTCGATTGTGTGCGACTGTGGCTTGCGCTCCCATACGGCGATGCTGAGCACCTCGAGTCCCTTGTCCTTGTATTCGCCGTATACCTTCTGGATGTTAGGGATCTCCCTGCGGCATGGTCCGCACCATGGAGACCAGAAATCAACGAGCACATATGTACCCTTGCCAACATAGTCAGAGAACTTTACCTCCTTGTACTTCGGCTGAGGATCCCTGCTCTTTGTATAACCTGCAACATGGTTTACAGTGAAATCGGTGAACATCATTCCCTCGCGGGTATTCATCTGAGCCTGAGCCTCCTTCTCGCGCGCAGCAATGAACTTATCCGACTTCATAGGCTCCTGGATGAGCGCCATGAGCTCGAGCATCTTCTCAGGGGCGAGGTCGTACATGGCGTCAGAAATGACGAGAATTGCAAGTGCATTGTCCGCATTGGCTGTAACGGTGTTGGTCCAGAGAGTCTCGAGTTCAGACTTCATGTTCTCACCCTTAGCCTCATAGATGGCAACGAGCTCGTCAATATAAGCTGCATAAGTGCTCTCTACGTACTCCGGCTTTGTAACAACCTTGATATCCTCATCCGCAAAGGTGAGTTCCACCTCTGTACCGTCTGATACATAATATGTACCGTACTTGCGTGATGAGTCCATGATCATACCATAGCTATGAAGATCCGCGGGAACCTCTACATAAAACTTTCCGTCTGCAACAGCAACGGTTGTATCTATCTTCTGCGATGCGAGAGTTACTCTCACCTCCTTGACCTCAGGGTCATTTACAACACCTGTGATCTTTGTCGTATCGCCTGGCTTTGCAGTGCATGAAACCAGGACAGCGGCAGCTGAAAGCGCCATAAAAAGATTTCTAACCTTCATGATATCAATAATTTAATATTTTTCCATCCGATAAACGGCTCTCCTCGGCCATAAAGCACACCAGGTGGCTGACAACTGCCTCTTCAGCAGAAGTCCTGACCTTGGCATCCTTCATTGAAACATGTTCAATGAAGTCTTCGACTATATAGAGGTCTGCGTTGGCATGGAAATCCATACCCTTGCTCCATGAAAAATCATATTTTTCAGATTCTCGACCATCCTTATAAGTCACTGTTATTATTCTTTCGTCCCCTTCAAGGACGGCATTTTCAAACTCAATGCGGGTTACACGGTTATCCTCCTCTGTAGGACACTCCATGACTATCTCCGCCTTTATTCCTGAAGTCATCTCGACCTCCACAACCTGATGGTCAAGAGCATCATTGGTCGGGCAGTCATAGACGCATCTGCCATAGCGGCTCTCCTTCAATGCGCGCATTACAGCATCGTCATGAGATTCATCCGCTACAGGAACAAATCCTTTAATCCAGTCCTTCCGCCTTACATACAGATCGACAGCCGAATAACGGCACTGGGATTCGAACTTGCAGTCAAGGCAGCGGGCTGCAGCTCCCTCCGGAGCATTTTCAGGTCTGAAATGGTTTGCAGTACCTGTCGAACGTACGGACTTCACATCGTTGCCGATAAGCCATAATACAAAATCCACGTCATGACAACACTTTGAAAGAAATACTGTCGTATCCATTTCCGCCACATTCCATGGTCCTCTTACATAGGTATGGGCTGACCTGTCGTTGCCTACTCTTTCTGTATGGCTTACACTGACAATCGCCCCCATCTGTGGCCTTTGAGACAACTCGCGTATCTTCATGAAATACGGATGATATCTCAATACATAACATACTGAAACCAAGGCACCAGTCCTCTCTGCCGCTTCCGCTATGCTCCTGCACTCATCTGCAGTCTGAGCCATCGGTTTCTCAAGAAGTACACTCCACCCATTGTTCATGGCCCTGTGGGTCAGGTCAAAGTGCAGCTTATCCGGCGTGCCTATTATACATGCATCAAGCTGGACACCGGAAGCAAAAAAATCTTCTATTGAAGAAAAACAAACAGCCTCAGGAAGCTGGAAAAGCTCCCTGATGGCTGTCAATCTTGCCTTATCTGGCTCTACTATAGCAGCCAGCCTGGCAACATCCTGATGTTCCTTTACATAATGAAGATACTTGCAGGTTCTGTTGCCAAGTCCTATTGCTGCGATTCTGATTTGACTTCCAGTCATTATTTCTTGGCACTAAGGTCAAGAACTCGTACGTTTCTATACTTGAGACCGGCACCGTGACCGAGGAAACCGATATGACCCTTCTTGTTGAAGAGACCAGGGTGGTTGCGACCGTCAACTGTGTAAGGATTCTTGTTGCTTCCGTCCGGAGCGACATTATGGCCCTTTGTAGCCTTGCGCACATTGGCATCTGTGATGACCTCACCGTTTACGGTAACCTTTACATTGTCACCTACGACGCGGATCTCCATTGTGCTCCACTCGCCGAGAGGCTTGTGAACGATTCTCTTGGCAGGAACGATACCGTAAACAGAGCCGTGAACCTGATGAGCCTTCAGCTTTGCATAAACCGGAGCGTCATGATCAAGAACCTGAACCTCGCACATACCGTGGTATGCTGCGTCAACGCCCATAGGAGTTCTGATACCTACACCATTGTTGACACCTGGCTTCTCGAAGCAGAACTCGAAACGGAATACGAAATCAGTATACTCCTTCTCTGTATAAAGATTCTTTGAATCTCCGTAGCTTGCAGTAACATTGATGCAGCCGTTTACAGCTGTATAACCAACCTTGTCACCTACCCACTTAGAGAGGTCTGTTCCGTCGAAGAGGATCTCGTAACCGAGCTTCTTCTCCTCGTCAGAAAGCTGGAACTTCTCGTATGGCTTTACAGTCGAAAGGATCTGCTTGAGCTCATCTACTGCATATCCGTCATCCGGACCACCGGCAGCCTGATAAACCTCGATAGCCTTGCCGAGTCTGTCCTGAAGAGCATAGTAGTCGATGCCTGCAGCATTCTTAGAAGCGATGCTCTTTGCAGCAGCAGCAGCTGTATATGCATTGTCAGCCTTGTCGAGGTACTCGCCTACAACTGTGAACGCTCTCATTGAAGGGATGTTGCCGAGAGCCTTGAGTACAGTGTTCTGGATCTTAGGGTCAGTAGCCTTTGCAAGAGCCTGAACGAAGTTCTCACACTTCTTGTCAACGTTCTTCTCATTAGCGTTGACGATGCTCACGTAACGTGAAAGATAGCTCTGGTTCTTGTCAGCCGCACCAAGGAGTACAGGAGCAACTGCGAGGTCGTTGATCTTTGAAAGAGCAGCGAGAGCCTTTTCAGAACCTGCATTGTATTTCTCTGTAAGATAGTTGATTGCATCAGCATTGCCAGCAAGAGCCATAACGTCATAGAAACGCTCTGGGTTTGCAGCTGCGTCAGCCACCTTCTTTACAGTTGCGAACTTCTCGTCAGCTGAGAGAGTCTTCACAGCTGCGTTGAGAGCCTTGCTCAACTGATCGCATGGCTTAGAGTCAACCATCTTTGCGATAGCAGTGAAGTCAGCAGGAGTAACAACACCTGCAAGAGCCTCGAGAGCTACAGGAACCTCGTTCTCAGCAAGCTTGAGCACGAAAGGAGCAGCCTCATAGATTCTCTTCTTGCCTGCGAGCTGTACAAGGAAATCTCTCTGGAGGCTTTCTGCATCCGGAAGAGCCTTCACAACCTTGTCAGTAAGGTCAACGTTGACGAAGTTGAGAGCCTTTGCAAGAGCAGCAGCATTCTCCTTTGTAACAGGAGTAGCGAGAAGAGCGTCAGCAGCCTTCTCACCGCCGATCATTGCGATAGCCTCAGCTGCAGCAGCACCTCTTGCGCCAGGAGCAGCGAGCTCAGAAGCGATGAGATCAAACTGAGAAGCAGCCTTTCTGTCACCGAACCATGTAAGAACATCAACCTTAGCGTCATCAGAAAGTTTCTTGTAAGCCTTTGCTACCTGTGCATAGAATGCATCATCTGCGAATGCCTCAGAAGCATAAAGTGCATTTGCACGGACAGCTCTGTCGTCATCCTTGAGTGCAGCGATCATCTTCTTTGCGCTCTTTGCGCCGAGATTGTCAGCGAGAGCCCAGAGAACCTGGCACTTAGCATTGCTTGTCTTTGTCTTTGAAACAGCCTTTACATCGATAGGATCGTAGTCTGCATAAGTTGCAGGAGGAGTCATGAGACGGAGCTGGCTCTCAAGGAACTGCTTGTTGTACTTGTCCTTGCAAGCTGCAGCGGCAGCCTCGATACCCTTCTTTACATTCTCCTTTACAGCAGCGTTTGCAGGGTCTGTAGCATAACGTACAACACCTACGATAGCATACTCAACGATATTGTTGGCACCGGCCTCAGCTGGCTGGAGCATCGAACCGAGCATTTCTACTGATGCAGGAGCAGACTTAGCGAGGTCAGCCATCTGCACGTAGCAGTCTGTAAGATTTTCAGCAGGAAGAGCTGCGAGCACGTCCTGAACGATTGTCTCGACAGTTCTCTGTCTTGCATCCTGGGCATTAAGCGTAAAGCACAGCGCCAGGGTCATCAAAATTGAAAATATAGTCTTCTTCATTATCTTTTCCTCCTTCATCAGATTTTCCAATCGCCTCTCATAGGCTGATTTACGAGCTGGTTAGCAGCATCATCGTTAATAAAGAGCTGTGTCTTAGGGTCAAAATGGAGCGTACGTCCGAGTCTGTGTGCGCAGATACCCATATTCACGATGGTAGCACTGTGATAACCGTTGTCCTCGTTGAGAGCGAATTTCTTTCTTGTGTGAACGCAGTCGATGAAGTCTGTGTTCTGTGGCTCCGGATCAGGAAGCTCGTCGATGAGGTCCTGAACGTGAGGAATAGTGCACTCGAAGCCCTTGTAAACCTTACCGAGAGGACCCTCGATATAAGGCACCTTACCCTGGCTCTCGAAGCCCTCACCCTCGAGAATGATCTTGCAGCCGTCAGCATATGTATAAGTGATGCTTCTCCAGATACCGATTGCATCAGAGTGCTGCTGAGGAGCATCAACCTCTACCTTTACAGGGAAGTCGTTGTCCTTGCCGAGGATGTACTGTACAGGGTCGATGTAGTGCTGACCCATATCGCCGAGTCCACCACCGTCATAGTCCCAATATCCACGGAAGGTATCGTGTGTACGATGTCTGTGATATGGCTTGTATGGTGCAGGACCGAGCCAGAAGTCGTAGTCGAGCTCTGCAGGGATAGGCTGAGGAACGAGATTCTCCTTACCTGTCCAGAAGAACTTCCATGCGAAACCTGTCGCACCGGAAATGCGCACTGTAAGAGGCCATCCGAGGAGTCCGCTGTCAACGAGCTTCTTGAGAGGCTCCACTGTAGTACCGAGTCCGTAGAATGTATCCTTGAAACGGAACCATGTGTTGAGACGGAATACTCGGCCGTTTCTCTTGACAGCCTCGCGTACTCTCTTACCCTCACCGATAGTTCTTGTCATCGGCTTCTCGCAGAAGATATCCTTACCCGCATTTGCAGCCTCGACAGACATGATACCGTGCCAGTGTGGAGGGGTTGCGATATGTACGATGTCAACGTTAGGATCATGAATCAGGTCTCTGAAATCATGATACTCCTGAAGCGTGTTGCCAAACTTGTTCTTGGCAAGCTCATGCATCCTTGCGAGATGTTTTGTATCAACATCGCAAAGAGCAACAAGACGACAGCTCTGGTCGCTGGCAAGGTGATGCCTTGAACGTCCGATACCGCCGCAACCGATGACACCTCTGGTAAGCTGGTCACTAGGAGCAACGAAGTTGTTGTCTCCACCCATCTTTCCAAAAACGTTTCTCGGCAGAATTGTGAAAGCTGCAGCTCCAAGGCCCGCTTTCTTCAAGAAATCTCTTCTGCTATTATCCATAGTTTTTATATTTAGTGGTTATATAATCTCTCCAATCTACAAAATTAGCAAAGTCCGCCGAGATAGCAAAAAAAAAGGGCAGGAGTTTCGTCCTGCCCTTTGAAATATATGTAGAAAGAATTACTTATTCTCTCTGCGAGCGCCACGGCCACCACGACGACGATCGTTGTTGCCACGTCCGCCACGGTTACCAGCTGACTGCTGAGCCTGAGCTGCTACACCTGCGTTAGGAGAGAGGTCCTTCTTACCGTAAACCTCACCGTTGCAGATCCATACCTTGATACCGAGAACACCTACCTTAGTGTGAGCCTCAGCGAGTGCGTAGTCGATATCAGCGCGGAATGTGTGGAGAGGTGTACGACCTTCCTTGATCATCTCGCTTCTTGCCATTTCAGCACCGCCGAGACGGCCGCTGATCTGAACCTTGATACCCTCTGCACCAACGCGCATTGCAGTAGCGATAGCCATCTTGATAGCGCGACGGTATGAAACACGACCCTCGATCTGACGAGCGATAGAGTCAGCTACGATGTGAGCGTCAACCTCTGGCTTCTTAACCTCGTAGATGTTGATCTGAACATCCTTCTTGGTTACCTTCTTGAGCTCCTCCTTGAGAAGATCAACTGCCTGGCCACCCTTACCGATGAT
>JAEIGA010006133.1_pt1 | contig 18295 bp, 13 predicted proteins | sample 9270691 | NCBI WGS metagenome assembly JAEIGA01 (sample SAMN17057246, study PRJNA624740) | gut metagenome | biome: biome; isolation source: fecal sample | host: Bos grunniens | place: China: Xizang | collected 2019
CCGCGGATCCAGCGACCATTCACCGGCTTAGTCTGAAGCAAAGAAAGTGCTCCTGTTTCCTGATCGATCTTCAAAACACTGACCGCATCGGCGCCATTAAGCATGTCATAAATCCACTTTCCGCTGGGATGAATCACGAACCCCTGCTGCTCCAAGGGCATAAAACCGTCAGCCGGCGTCACTGTAGGCTCGCCATGCAGCCACTCACGCACTTCCGGCGCCTTATCACTGGGACAATCATCGGACAATGCAGAAACCACGTTAATCGGCGTCAACTCACCCTTTTCAGTGTAAGCAAAGGCAGCAACGTCCATGCTGCGTTCATGATTGTGGAAGAAGAAAGGTTTTGTAGGATGGAAAGCGCAGTATCTGGGCGCAGAATTGGGCTTCTCCGCATACGGTTCAGACACCAAAACCAATTTCTCATTCTCATAATCCAGCGTGTAGAAATAAATATGCGCATCTCCCTTATCGCAACAAGCAAACAGCTTGCCGTCCGGACTGGGCAGAATGGTGTGGGGACGGGAATGAAGACCGCGGCCCTCCACGGGATAATCCTCATGATTATGCACATCTACCAGCGGGCCGATGGAGCCATCTTCGTTCAGGCGGAACAGGCAGACCGAGCAGTCATCAAACACTCGGACCATGTGATAGTAGCCGTCATCCCCTTTGACCGCCTTGGTCACAACATTGAAACCGGAATGATTGGCCAACAACAAATATTTTTTTGTTTGATCCAATGCCAAGAAGCATGGACAAGGCGCGGTTGCATATACGCGGCTGAGTTGAGTCAACTCCCCGGTTTCTTCATTTACCGAAAATGCATAAATAAGTCCGCCGCCGCCCTTTGTAAAATCAGGGTTTTCATGTAATTCGTTGGTAATATACAAAATATTCTTATCTGTATCGATAGCGGTGCAGTTACAGGACAGATCGGGATACTGCTTGCTCAGAAGTTCCATGGTGCCGGTATTCTCATCAAATGAAATTACACCAATTCCAGGCTTTCCACCATGTTCTTTCCACCCGCTGATGTACAAAAGGCTCTTACCCATTTTGGTTTCCCCCTCAGTGTATAAAATATCAATTTAATAATACCAAATTGTTCTGTGAATAGCAATTCGAAATTATAAAACAATTATGCAGAAATAGAAAATAATCCTTGCCTTATAAAAGACTTTTACTATATAATAAGGTGAAATCATATTGAAAGGCCGACGTACTATGTCCTATTCCTATACTTATCCCAATATTTCCATGTGGGACGACACCACCTGGTCTGACCGGGAGGCTCCCATTCAGCCTTTAGTCAACAAACTGTGCAAATATATGTTTGAATCCATCCGCCCCACCGCCCGACTCGGTTTGTATGAAGGGCGAACTGACGGCACATATAATCCAAAGAGCAATGTGCGCATCTATCCTGATGTGCTGGATGTACTGGAACAAAAAGGACTCACCTGCCATGTTACCAGCATGGGATTCATGGCTTGGATCGCTTTGATTCCCAAAGACGCCGCTCCAAATACTCCCGTTGTGGTGCGGTATCACAGCACGGACATGAAGGATGAAAATTGGGCCATGGACACCTTGGCCTACTATCATGACCACAACGAAAAGGCATCTGCCAACGGTTTTGCGCTGGTCTATCTGGTGACCAACGCCCCCTTTGGTAGTGGCATTTTCACGGACATTCTCATGGAAGTAGCCGCTCTTTGGCGTTTGGACTTGAATCCCATTTATATGGACTTGACAGGTCTTCCCGAAGACCTGTTCCCCGGCGGCGAAGAGTACTGCGATTTACGCGTACAATGCATCACCGATCAGTGGCAGGCCTTTGTGGGGCACCAGTATATCTGCGGCACCTTGAACAAGAATAACCCGGAATTTGATCTTCAGCGGCTGATTCACTCCCCATTAGGAAAGGCCATGGCTGACGGCATGCGGATGGAATATGATTTCCGCCGTTGGGATGATCCCACTCTGTTGGCACAATTGGCAGAAAAAGGTGTGCAGTTGGAAGGCCATTGGTTGGAAAACGAACGTTATCTGACCGTAACCCCAATCGGCAATGAGAAAAAACTCCCATTGTTCATCTGCATGAAGGAAGTTCGCACCTGCAACGAATTTCATGCACTGACTGCATTGCAATTCTATTCCGGCCATTTGGAATTGGTTGGCACCGGAGAATGTATGATTCTGTTTTTTGCCATGGAATCTCCCGATGACAACGAACTTCTGATGAAGATCATGGATCAGGTAATCTGCGACTATCCCGTGGACACCTCCCGCATCTATATTACTGGCCAGAGCCACAACGGCTATTTGGCATTGGAATTTGCCTGCCGTCACATTGACCGCATCACCGCCGTCGCCACTTTAAATGACCGCCACGGCATTGCCTCTCCCAATTATGCCATGGAGTCGGTCCCCGTCACCGATGAAATGGTGGAGCGATTCCGTTCCCACGAACTTCCCTTGGTCAACATTTGCGGCCAAATTGAAAACGTATTCCCTCATACCACCCCCGGCACAAAAGCTTACGAAAACGCCATAGATGCCTACCGTCGCCGTCTGTACGCGTTCCGCTGCCCTGACAAGAGTATAGCAGAAATTGAAGCCGCGCTGACCAGCACCGATTTGGCAGAACGCCGCAACGGCGTTCCGGCTGACCATACAGAAGTGCGTTTCTCCATGGGACACGAAGTATATATTGCCGATGTGCAAAACGAAGATAAGAAATGGCATCTGCGATTTATCAGCATTGAAAACCTGCCTCACATGATCACACCCCAGATGGCAGAGTTGAGTTGGGAGTTCCTTCGTCGATTTGCTCGCGATGAAGACGGACAGATCATTGAACTGAACAATCAATAAAAGCCAAAATTCAGAACCTAAAGGCTACTGCAGCCCCACAAACCAGGAGGTACTACCATGAAAATGATTATCCGCGCCGATGACGTAGGTTTTACCAACGTATGTAATATCGGTACATTTGAAACTTTTGACAACGGATTGTCCACCTCTGCTGACGTTATGTTGGATTCCCCGGGCACCGTGGATGCCTTGACTCGTTTGAGAGACTATCCTTGGATCAGTGTGGGTTGGCATGCTCACATGTGGTGCAGTCCCGTTCTTGGCGCAGATAAAGTCCCCTCTTTGGTAGAGCACGGCGGAGAGTTTGACGGTCGCTTCCGTGTAGACCTGCGTCAAGCAGAAGACATTAATTTCGATGAAGCCATTGCTGAGTTGACTGCTCAACTGGAACTTTGCAAGAGCGTTCTCGGCCGCTATCCCGATACCGGAGCCACTCCTAATGGCAACAAGCCTTGGAACAAGGCTTTGGAACAAGTACAGCGTGAGCGAAACATCCCCATCCGCTTTGCCAGCCGACTTGCCAGCGACCCCAGGAACTCTTCCCGCATCCTTGCCGGCCGCGAGCGTGGCGAAGAGTGGGCATTTCTTTATAACCCCGCCGGCATGCATGCCGGCGCAGCTGCATCTGAGTGGTTGGATCGAAATATCACTGTTTTGGATGGTGGCTTAGCCTACATTGATCTTTTGACCGACAGCATTTCTGACATTGAAAATAACTACGATCCCGTTCTTTACTATACCGAAGATCGCGCCGGCATTCTGAATATGCCCAACAATTCTATTGTGCAACAATCCTGGCACCCCGGTTGGGTGGACTACTTTGTCTATCGCCTTGGCGAACGTTTCAACCGTCCCAGAGCCCGTCAGTTCACCGTGGCACGCTGTCAGGATGTGGCTGCCCTGTGCGATCAGCGTCTGTTTGACTGGATTCGCGAAAACAAGATTGAGCTGATCAATACCAGAGACGCCCTGTATGGCACAAACGAATATCAAGAGCATCTGCGCGATATCGGAAGCGATTTGTGCATGCTGTAAGGGAGGACCCCCAATGATTGATTTGAAAGGAGCGCCTTTCTTCCTCAATGAAGAACAGGTAACTTGGGTAGAAAATACTCTGGACAGTCTGTCCACGGCAGAAAAAGCCGGACAGTTGTTCTGCGTGATGGGCAACGGTTATGCCCCTGAAAAGCTAAAGGACATGGTGGCCGCCGGAAAGGTGGGTGGCATTCTGTACCGCCCAATCCTGTCCTGTGAGGAACTTCGGGCCGCATTTGCTCCGTTGGATACCGCCGCTAAGGTTCCCCTGCTGAAGGCCTCCAATCTGGAAGAGGGCGGCTCAGGCGGCATAAGTGATGGCACCCTGTTCGGCTGGCCCATGCTGACAGCCGCCACCGATGATGTGGAAATGGCGGATAAATTTGGCAAAGTCTGCGGTGTGGAGGGCGCTCAGGCGGGCATTAACCTGACCTTCTCCCCTGTCTGCGACTTAGATGTCAACTATATGAATCCCATCACCAATGTCCGCACCTTTGGCTCCGATGTCCAGCGCGTCAAGTCCATGACCGAACGCTACGTCAAGGTCATTCAGAACTGCGGCGTGGCCGCCTGCGCCAAACACTATCCCGGCGATGGAGTTGACTACCGCGATCAGCACCTGCACCCCACTTACAATACCTTGAGTGCCGAAGACTGGTACAACAGCTATGGCGCAGTTTACGAAAACCTGATCGCCAACGGCTTAATGAGTGTTATGGTCGGCCATATTGCTCAGCCCAATGTCGCAAAAGATGTCAACCCCGACCTGACTTTCGAGGAAACTATGATGCCGGCAAGTTTGAGCCGCACCCTTTTGACTGATGTGCTGCGCGGCAAATACGGTTTCAACGGCGTGATCACCTCCGATGCCATCATCATGGCGGGTTACACCATGGCAATGGAACGCAAAAAAGCCATACCCAGCGCCATTATGGCCGGTTGCGATATGCTGGTGTTCAGCACCGACTTCGAGGAAGATTACGGATATATTCTTGCCGGTCTGGAAAGTGGTCTGCTGACCCTGGACCGATTGAATGAGGCCGTTACACGAATCCTTGCCTTGAAGGCTGCCTACTGCCGCAATTTCAGCAACGATCCCGTTCCCTCCCTCTCATGGCATGAGGAGGCAGCTGATAAAGCCATTACACTGGTCAAAAACACCCAGCCCGACAAACTCCCCATGACACCCGACCGCTATCCTGACATTCGCCTGATCACGTTGGGCAAGGACAAGATCCTCCATGGATCCGTGCGTGATATCGCAAAAAAAGTCTTGGAGGAAAACGGTTTTACCGTCGAACTTTATGATGCCATGCAAGACGATCTCCACGGCACTGCTGATATCCCTTCCAATCGTTTGACTCTCTACATGGCTAACTTTGAGCATGCCAGTAATCAAACCACAGTACGCATTAATTGGTCTCCAAAGCACGCGCTGGACGCACCCAGACACATTAATGAAGAGGTCTGCGTATTTGTGTCCCTCTCCAATCCCTATCATCTTCAGGATGCACCCTTGGTACGTACATATATCAATGCATACACCGCAACCGAAACTACCATCCGCCTGACCATCGAGAAACTGATGGGCAAAAGCGAGTTCAAAGGCGTCAGCCCGGTGGATGCGTTCTGCGGTCTGCCCGACACCAGACTGTGAGGCTACCTATGGAACATATCAAAACTATTATTTTTGATCTGGATGGCGTGATCTGCACCACTGATGAACAGCATTATCAAGGATGGCAGGCCTTGGCCGACCGCCTTGGTATTCCCTTTGACCGCACCGCCAACAACCGCTTTCGCGGTGTCAGCCGTATGGCATGTATGGACATTCTGGAGGAAATGGGCGGCAAGTGCTATTCCGAGCAGGAAAAAACCGATTATGCCACATGGAAAAACGAGTACTACCGAAATCTTTTAGGACAGATGTCCCCCAGCGACTTAAGCCGTGAAGTAAAAGATACTTTGGATGAACTGCGGCGGCGCGGTTATCTGCTGACCATCGGCTCTTCCTCCAAAAACGCAAAATTTATTCTCCAACGGCTTGGTCTGGAAGATTATTTCGATGCCATTTCCGACGGAACCAACATTGTCAATTCCAAGCCCGATCCCGAGGTCTTCTTGAAGGCCGCCGACTTCGCCTCTACCCCCTACGAGCAATGTCTGGTGGTTGAAGATGCTATTTCCGGTGTGGAAGCTGCTCATGCAGCCGGTATGTTGGCAGCCACCGTCGGTGATGCAGCAGAAAAAGGCTGCGGAGATTTCGTTATGGACAGCTTTTCTTCCTTATTAAAGATCCTGCCCTAGTAAGGAGGCAAAAAATATGAAAGAAACAAATTTGGAAAATACTGCTTGGGAGGCTCCAAAGACCATATGGAACCTGATGTTCCTGAGTATTTTCTTCGCCAATATGGCTCTGAATCTGGGCCAACAGATGAGCAACTCCCTGCTTTCTCTATACGCAAACTCCCTCGGTGCACCTGCGGACCAAATCGGGCAGCTGATGAGCATGTTTGCTGTAACCGCATTGATTTTCCGCTTCGTTTCCGGCCCTGCCATGAATGCCTTTAACCGGAAAAAACTGGTGGGCATGGCCATGAGCTTTATGGCAATTGCTTATTTGGGCTTCAGTTTTGCACCAAAGATTGCCCCGGCAATTGGCGTGGAAGCAATTACTGTCTTAAAATGCTTCCGTCTGATTCAAGGCATCGGCAATGCCTTTGGCAACGCCTGTTGCCTAACCATTGTCGCAGACACTTTGCCAAAGGATAAGTTCACCACCGGAATGGGTTACTATTCCGTAGCACAGGTTGTGTCGCAGGCCATCGGCCCTACCGTGGGTGTGTTCCTGCGTGATCTGGTTGGCTACAACAATGCATATATTGTCATTTTCTGCATCATGTGTGTAGCAATCTTTACCTCTACCCGGGTAAAGCTGGCCCCCCGAAGAGTTATCCCCTTCAATCTGAAGGTGAGCAACATGATTGCCAAGGAGGCAATCATACCCGCGGCAATCACCTTCCTGATCGCCATGGGCTTCACCTCCATCAACGCCTTTATGCTGGTGTATGCTGAGGAACGGGGAATTGTGGGAGGAAGCCTGTTCTTTACTGTGTATGCAGTAACCCTATTGGCCACCCGACCAATGATCGGCAAGCTGACTGACAAACATGGTTTCGTCAAGGTTGCCATTCCCTCTGTCTTCCTGACTGCCTGCTCACTGGTTTTGATCGGTCTTTCCGCAAACACCGCTATGCTTCTGGTTGCGGCCTTCATCAACGCCTTCGGATACGGCGCTGTACAGCCCATGCTCCAAAGCCTTTGTATGAAGTCCGTCCCCTCCGAACGCAGAGGAAGTGCCTCCGGTACCAACTACATCGGCATGGACTCGGCGACCATTATTGGTCCCGCGGTTTGCGGTATTGTGGCTGACACCTTTGGCTATACCCCCATTATGTGGGTGGTCATGACAGTCCCCATCCTTTTGGGCATGATTGCCATCTTCGCTCTGCGCAAACCCATCCAGCGCATTGAGCAGAATTTCCAGAAGTAAGACCGTTGCTGCAACAACAACAAGATGAAAATGCAAGGGAAATGAGGTCATATCATGAGAGATTCCTGTTGGCAGGAGCCCGATCTGCGAGATTTTCACGGATACCTGTACACCGTCAATAACGGCGGTATGGATGTAGAGGGTTTTATCGATTCTGAATATGGCGAGGAAACGGCCCGCCGCCTGCAAATTCGCAGCCGCATCAAATATGATCATGACGAGGCAGTCAAATACTATGCCAGCATCGGCTTAAAGAAAGAGTACTTTGATTGGAACGATTTTTACGATCGTTGGACCCTTCTTACCCCAATGGATATGGACCCAACCAAGACATACCCTCTCGTTTTTTGGCTCCACGGCGGCGGCAACTCCATCGAGGCTGAAGAAAACATGACCGGTTTTACAGACATTGCCGCTCGGGAAGGCTTTATGCTGGCTTGTCCTCAAAACTCCAGCCCTGATAAGGTTCTGCAAATCATGGAACGGGTAGCGAAAATGTATCCTCTGGATCGCAGCCGCGTATACCTGACCGGCTTTTCTCAAGGCGGCGCCCAAAGCCACGGCGCTTACTTCCGCAATCCGGAATTGTTTGCTGCCTGCGTTACCACCGGAAATGATATCTGGCGTCCATGGGATAACTACCAAGTGGATTACACACAGGAAGAAATCGACAATACCCGACGTCTGCGTGTCCCCTTGATGCAGATGTGTGGTCAAGTCGAACCCTTCCCCTATGCTCCCTTAAATCATTGGTCCCCCCGTCGTCCACCTAAACAAAAGCCTTGGGGACGTCCCGACCCCTTTGACCACCCCGGCAGAAACGACGATCTGGATCCTACTCGTATTCACGATTTAAGCAAAGGCAAGTTCGACCCCGTTTTCGGAGATGCCAATGAACACAAGTGGCGCATGGCCCTCCAATACGAGCCCGCCGAGGGCGAGGATCCCACCGATTTCGGAATGAAACGCGTCAACTTCCGCATGGATCTGCTAAACTGCGAACCGAGAGACGTAGAAGTATGCAGAGGTTTCCTTACTGAAACTCAGGATTCCGTCCACCGCGTCACCGGTATTTACGGCGATTATGAGGCCGTTGAATATTATTACGGGTATCGTCATTACACTGTAGGCATCAACGATCGGGATGGGCATGAAGTTTATCGGTTTGTCTGCGTCCAGAATACTCCCCACTGGCCTCAACTTACCATGGGCGAGTTGGGATGGAAATTTATGAAGCGGTTCTCCCGCAACACCGAAACCGGTGAACTGATCATCGAGGAGGAATAAATATGACAGGCAGTTCCGACGAGCTGACCAGAAACTATATAGACAGTTTTGCCATTTGCTGGCAACACATTGGCGGCTGTGAAGCCACCACTGAAACTGAATTCTTTGGGCATAAATTATCCACTCCAATTATGTCGGGCGGTATGGCCCATTACCAGCGCCTGCGCGAAGGTGGAGCAGTAGAGTTTGCCCAGGGCGTCAAGGATGCCGGCACGGTCATGTGGACCGGTTTCTGTCCTGATAAGGAACTGGAACAGATTATTGCCGTTGGCGCCCCCGTTGTCCGTATTATCAAACCCTTTGCCGATGAGAAATTGGTCCTCAGTCATATTGAACACGATGCCAAAGCCGGTGCCGCAGCCTTTTCCATGGACATCGACCATGTCTTCGACAGAAAGGGCCGCATTGGCGAGTTTTTCGGTCATCCCTACGCTCCCCAGACTGTAGAGTCCTTAAAACTGTACGCACATGCCACCGATTTACCCTTTGTGGTCAAGGGCGTTCTGAGTGTAGAAGATGCATACCGATGCGCCGAAGCCGGTGTTCAGGGCATTCTGCTCAGCCATCATCAAAATATGTTCCCATGGTCAGTCCCCCCACTGGCCGTCTTGCCGGAAATTCGCAAAGCAGTCGGCAAAGATATGCTGATCATTGCTGACTGCGGCATTGAAACCGGCTATGACGCATTCAAGGCATTGGCTTTGGGTGCTGATGCGGTTTGCATCGCAAGACCTCTGCGTCCTTTGTTCACCGAAGGCGGTGCGCCGGCAGTACGGGATAAACTGGTTTCCATGACCGATGAACTGCGCCTATGCCTGTCCAAAACCGGAAGTTGCGACATACGCCATATCGCCCCCAATGTACTGAAACAGCTCTAAACCTTTCATTTGATATCTTCTTTCCCCTTTTAGAAAGCCGGTCTCTCCCTCGGGAGAGGCCGGCTTTCTGTTCTACGCACTCATAAAAAACGTCTTCAATAGGCGAGAGAGAATATTTCCCATACTTAGCCGTTCCACCGCCGCTTCGGCCACGATGTCGATTCGCTCCCATTCCTGTCCGTCCACATATACCGTCATGGATCCGATCTTTTGCCCGGCCTCCACCGGCGCCTCCACGTTCTCTGCCAGCTCCAATTCAGTAGTTACCAAATCCATTTTTGTGCGCTCGATCAAAAGCTGACAATCACTCTTCAGCACGGGCTGTACCGTGGAAACTTGCCCCAGAATCACATCAATGGGCGGCAGTGCCCGATCGGGCAAAACGGTCTTTAGTCCATAATTAGCAAACCCATAATTCAGCATGGTTTTGGCCGCCTCAAAGCGCTTGTCGCTGGTCTCCCCTCCCATTACCACCGCAATCAATTCCATACCGTCCCGTTCAGCAGTGGCCGACAGGCAAAAACGGGCACTGTCAGTGGATCCGGTCTTCAACCCCGTCGCTCCCTCATAGTAACGGATCAACTTATTGGTGTTGGAAAGTTGAAATGCCCCATCTCGAATAGTATCCATCCAGATGGTGGTAAACTGACGAATGTCGGGGTGATTCAAAATTAACTCACGGCTCATCAGCGCAATATCATATACCGATGTCACGTGCCCTTGAGCAGGCAGACCGGTACAATTGATAAAGGTGGTATCATTCATCCCCAGCTGTTTTGCCCGCTCATTCATTAAAGCCACAAATGCCTGCTCGCTGCCTGCCAAATGTTCCGCCAATGCCACAGACCCGTCATTGGCAGATACCACCGCCACTGTTTTGAGCATATCGTGTACGCTCATCTGCTCATTTTCCTTCATCCACGTCTGAGACCCTCCCATGGATGCGGCATGGGCTGAAACCGTCACGGTATCATCATATTTTACCCTTCCGCTGTCGATGGCCTCCATCACCAGCAATAAAGTCATGACCTTAGTTACACTGGCGGGTTCCCTTTTTTCATGGGCATTCTTTTCAAATAGAATTGTTCCGGTTTCCTTTTCCATCAGCAGCGCCGCAGGCACATCCACATCCAGTTCAGGAGCTGCTGCCACCGGAGTCATCAATCCGATCAATAAAATAACGGCCGCAGTAAACGCCGTACACAATCTTCTCATCCAATCACCCTCCCTGTCCAAATGATATGAATGCACCCGTGATTTATTCATTGCACGAAGGATGTTTTTTTGATAAGATGGTCACAATCGAAAAGATTGCAAGGAGGCGTTGCTGTTGAAAACCGCTGCCGTCATTTTAGCCGGAGGAATGTCCCGCCGTATGGGCCGGGATAAAGCCGCTCTCCCATTCGGCGAGGAGACTATGCTCTCTCACTTGGTGGGACTTTACCGTCCTTTTTTTGATCTGACTGCCGTTTCTTTAAACATTTCCGGCCGTTTTGACACTTACGGCGCAATGGAAGTAGTAGACCGTCGCCCCGGACAAGGTCCAATGGCCGGACTTGAGGCCGCCTTTCTGGACACCGGCGCCGATGTCATTTTTCTGACCGGTACCGACTTGCCCTTAGGTGATCCCGCCTTGGCCCGCCATCTGCTGACCCTTTTGGATTCCCACGATGTATGCATGATTCGTAGTGCCCGCGGCGTGGAGCCCCTGTTCGCCGTTTATTCCGTTTCCTGCCTTCCCGCTATTCAAAAAGCTTTGGATGAAGGCCGTCGCTCTATGTTCCATATGTTAGAGCAGCTGAACACCCTTGAATTGACTCCCGATCAACTAAGTCAATTTGACGTGGAACGAGTTCTGACCAACGTCAATGATCCTCAAGAGTATGCTCGGGTCATGAGTACAATATAATTTTTGTGTCCACAATTTTCATGTAATTTTTCGTGATGTGCCACATATACTGGTCTGTACATCTCCGATTTGCATGGAAAGGATGTGGCGCAAACCATGGATGAGTACGAATTCCAAATGAACGAACCTGAACTGACAAAACCGTGCGGTGATGTGGATGATCTAATCTTCTACAACGATTTTGAATGGTATGTCAGCGATCGATAATCAGGCCGCCCAATTTGTTGGGCGGCCTTTCGATTTTAAAAAACACAATGCTCCACCTTTTCAGGCAGAGCATTGCATGAGAAACGTAATTAATTTTTATCAAGCATAATCGAGATGCCATTAAACATATTTGCGCCATCGGCAATCTTAAAATCCGGAGTCAGCTCTCCCTGCTGTCCATTCCCACCGGGATTAAATCCGTTGTTGGGATTTCGATCACCATCGGTTTGACCTTCCGGTTTTTCGGGACGAGCAGTTCCATCGGGCCTTTCCTGCCCATTTGGAGAGAATTGTCCGTCGGGCGGCTGCATCCCATCAAACTGCGGATTTCCGTCAGGAGGAGTCATGCCTTCCATACCTTCAGGGGGTGTCATGCCATCAGGTCTCATGCCGGGCATCACGTTCATTCCCGGTCCTCCTGCCATACCACCGCCGCTTTGACCCGCCAACTGTGTATCATCGCTCCATAGTGTATAGGTACCTGCTTTTAACTCGGTACTGCTGTAGACCAGAATGGAGTATCCGTTCAGAGGTTTCAGTTCCAACAAAGCCTTCCCGTCTTCATTCTTTAAACTCACCACTCGGGCTCCATCCTGCTTCTGTGCAAAGGTGAAGACCGCATAGGTTTGTCCGCCGCTCTCGATCTGATCCAGCATATGTCCGGTTGCCATCACCGTGCCGCCGTTAATGTGAATACCCATATCGGAATCAATACCGGCATCACCGCTGGTGGAGCAGGCTGCCGCAACTACCGTTCCTCCGTTGATGACCAACCAACCGTTGGAGTCAATGCCGTCACCCTCTCCGGTTTCTCCGGTGACCTGAATGGTCAAAGCACCGCCGTTCACCGTGGTCACAGACACACCGTCTTCATTGGTGTTGATACCGTCATTACCGGAGCGAATGTTAATGTTGCCGCCATTGATGGTGAGATGAAGTTCACTGTCCATACCTTCATTTTCGGCATTGATATTCAGCACACCGGTGTTCTCTTTCCCGCCGTTCACATTCATAGACATTTTGGAATAGAACGCCCCATCGTACTTGTGTAATTTCTTTGCGTCTTCCACCTCGGTGCCGGCCTCGTTCAACACAACGCTGCCCGGCTTGTAAATGCGGGCCACATAAGAGCCATTTACAGTATTGGTCGTGCCATCGGCGATCACCACATTTGCGCCGGCTGCAGATGTGTCCACATCTTTGGTTGCCTTGTCGGCATCACTGTTCCCACACTCATAGACGCGGTAGAAAATTACGGCAGGTGCCACATCACAGGTGATATCCACCCCATTCAGAATCAGCGTCACCACTGCCTCGGGATCCTCTTTTGCATTCTCTCCCAAATCAACAGCAACCTGTCCACGGGACAATGTGCCGCTGATACTGTAGGTTCCCGGTTCGGTGATATGAACCACCGTATGTTCTTCCGCTTCTGCTGCACTGTGGGCATCTTCCTCAGCGCCTTCACCGTATGTAAAATCCTTGCCGGATTCATAATATACAATATCGTTTGCGGTATACACAGCGCTTGTCGGATCATTTCCGGCTGGTGCGCCGTCCACCTGAACTGCATCATCACTCAGTTTGATTTCAACTGCATCTGAAGCCACTATCGGATCACCGGAGGGTGCTGCACTCGGTTTCGGATCCTTTTGAAGACTCCCACACGCAGCAAGGGCCACTGCCAACACCATAAATAATGCCAATATTTTTGAGAATTTCATAGAATCATCCTCCTTGTCTTAACTGTAACACATCTTTGTGTCTTTTTTCCAAATAAATTATGAATTTTCTGTTTCCATAACCGGACCCTCATATACACCCTCACCGGAAGATGTCCTTTCTTTCCCCTTTACAATTACAACCCTATCCGATATAATATTATAGTTAATTTAAGGAAATGAGTGTGTCATGCATGCTGCAATTCGATGAATACAAAATTAAATTGAATAACATTCGTCCCGCATTGGACGAGCTGGATCAGGCACTGAATCTGGAGGCTGCCGAACGGGAAATCGATATGCTTCAGGCCGAAAGCGCTGCCGATGGCTTTTGGGACAATTTGGACAAAGCCCAAAAAGTACAGCAGCGGTTAAAGCGTTTGCAAGATAAGGTTGATGCCCAGAATGGTCGCAAAAGCCAGTGGAACGATTTGATGACCCTGTGTGAGCTGGGCAACGAGATGGAAGATGAATCCTTGGTTCCCGAACTGGCAGAAGGATTTGCTGCCTTGGAATCCGAGATGGAGCAGGCCCGTCTGGAGACCTTGCTGACCGGCGAGTACGACAGCTGCAACGTCATTCTGACCATCCACCCCGGTGCCGGCGGCACTGAGGCTCAGGACTGGGCTCAGATGCTTTACCGCATGTACACCCGTTGGGTGGAGCGTCACGGCTTTACCTACGAGATCATGGACTATCAGGACGGCGATGAGGCCGGTATTAAGTCTGCTACCATCATGATCGAGGGCGAGAACGCCTACGGCTATCTGCGCGGCGAACACGGTGTTCACCGCCTTGTGCGCGTATCCCCCTTTGATGCCAATGCCCGTCGTCAGACCTCCTTCTCCTCTGTCGAAATTATGCCCGACCTTCCCGAGGATGTGGAAGTGGACATTCGTCCCGAAGACATTGAAATGCAGGTCTACCGCGCTTCCGGCGCTGGCGGTCAGCACGTCAACAAGACCTCCTCTGCCGTGCGTCTGATCCACAAGCCCACCGGCATCGTGGTCGCCAGCCAGCAGGAGCGTTCCCAGTTCCAGAACAAGGACAACTGTATGAAGATGCTGCGCGCCAAACTGGTGGAATTGCAGATGCAGGAGAAGGCTGAGAAGATTTCCGACCTGAAGGGCGTTCAGCTGAAAATTGAATGGGGCAGCCAGATCCGCTCCTACGTGTTCATGCCCTATCAAATGGTCAAGGATACCCGCACCGCCTTTGAGACCAGCAACATCAATGCCGTCATGGACGGTGATCTGGATGGCTTTATCAACGCCTACCTGACCGCCGATGCCACCGGCAACTGGGCAACCAAATAAATTTACAGGACGGAGCCGTTTGAAGCGGCTCCGTCCTTGCTATTTGACGGAAAATTACATATAATAGATGTCAATAAAGGAGAGATGCATGATGGAGCTTCATGTACTTGCTGTCGGCGATGTAGTCGGCGAATCGGGACTGGAATTTCTCCGCCGTCGCCTGCGCACCCTGAAAAAGAAATATGACGTGCACTTCACCGTGGTCAACGGAGAAAACGCCTCCGGTGTGGGTTTGACCCCCGATCAGGCTGAGTCCATTCTGGATTCGGGTGCCGATGTGATCACGTTGGGCAACCATACATGGAATCGTATGCAAATCGTGCGCGCTTTGGATGATAATCCCTATCTGCTTCGCCCGGCCAATTACACCAGTTTGGCTCCCGGCCGCGGCCTCGGCATCTATGACGGTCCCCGTGGTCTGCGTATTGCCGTGCTGAATCTGATCGGCCGCTGTGAACTGGACTTTAATGCAGATAACCCCTTCACTGTGGCTGACAAGCTGCTCAAGGACATCCCCGCCGATGTGGTCGTGGTGGATTTCCATGCCGAAGCCACCAGCGAGAAGGGATGCATGGCATGGCATTTGGACGGACGGGCTCAGGCCCTTTGGGGAACCCACACTCATGTGCCTACCGCCGACTGTCAGGTTTTCCCCAAGGGACTTGGCTTCGTGACCGACTTGGGCTTTACCGGCCCTGTGCAAGGCGTTTTGGGTGTGCGTGCTGATCAAGCCCTCAATCGCTTTTTAGGCGCACCTCCCACCCGCTTCGAGTCGGCAGAAGGGCCTTGTAAGCTGGACGCCGTACTGTTCACCATTGACACCAATACCAAGCGCTGCACCAGCGTCATTCGCGTAGACGAAGGAGAGTAATCACCGTGCGCATCATTCACGCAGCTGATTTTCATCTGGATTCCCCCTTTGACGGCCTGTCCCCTGAACAGGCTGTATCTCGCCGTGCCGAGCAGCGCCGAATTCTGGACCGTTTGGCCGACTTGACACGCTCTTCTCAGGCTGACGTAATCCTGCTGCCCGGTGACCTTCTGGACTCCGAGCGTGTATATCAAGAAACTGTGGAAACCCTGTCCCGCACATTAGGACAACTGGGTGTCCCGGTATTTATCGCGCCCGGCAATCACGATTACTACACCAACCGCTCCCCCTATGCCGTCCACCATTGGCCGGAAAACGTACATATCTTCCGTACAGGCGAAATTGAAGCTGTTGAACTGCCCGAACTCAATGCTGTGGTATACGGTGCCGCATTTACAGCAGATGGCAGGGGTGATAATTTACTCAGCGGCTTTTCCGCCCCCCAGGATGATCGCATTCATTTGATGGTACTCCACGCCGATGTAGATGCTCGACAAGGAAGCCGTTACTGTCCCGTTTCCACCGAAGATATTGCCTCTTCCGGATTGGATTATCTTGCGCTGGGCCATATCCATGCCTGCTCCGGTGTGCAGATGGCAGGCAGCGTGCCTTGGGCCTATTCCGGCTGTCCGGAGGGACGAGGTTTTGATGAACTGGGCGTAAAGGGTGTGCTTTGCGGCGAGATAGAGCACGGCAAGGTAGATCTGCGCTTTGTCCCCCTCTGCCAGCGGCAATATAAAATTGTTGAATTGTCGGTCACTGCCGAAGATGATATTGGCAGCATTGCCAACAAAGCCATGTTTCATGCCACCCCCAACGATCTGGTTCGCTTTGTTCTGACCGGCGAGTCCGACAGCAATGGTATTGACCTGACCGCCCTACAGCAACGTTGCGCCGACGGGTTTTACAGCGTCACTTTCCGTGACCGCACCCAAATCAGCCGTGATCTTTGGGCGCGTGTGAATGAAGAAAATCTGACCGGACTTTTCCTGCGCTGCATGCAGGAGAAATTAAACGCAGCCAAAGATGAAGATGAGTCGGCAATGATTCAAAAAGCCACACGCTTCGGTCTTGCCGCCTTGGAACACAGGGAGGACTGCGGCCAATGAAGATACAAAAACTCACCGCCACCTTCGGCAAGCTGCAACGTCAGACCTTGGAATTGAAGGGTGGCTTAAACATCATTGAGGCCCCCAACGAGTCCGGCAAGTCCACTTGGGCCGGTTTCCTGCGGGCCATGCTCTACGGCATCGACACCAAAGAGCGCGACAAAAAAGGATTCTTAGCCGAAAAGAACCGCTATCAACCTTGGGATGGCGGCACCATGGAAGGTTCTGCCCAACTGCTTTGGGGCGAAAAGGAAATCACCCTACGCCGCACCAGCAAGGGTATCTCCCCTATGAGCCAGTTTCAAGCGGTTTATACCGGCACTGAAGAAACCGTACCCGGGCTGACCGCTGACAATGTGGGCGAAGCGCTGACCGGTGTCGGTCGTGAAGCCTTTGAGCGCTCCGCCTTTGTGGGACAAAGCGCCATCACCGTTACCGGTTCGGCAGAACTGGAACGGCGCATCAGCGCCATTGTCTCCTCCGGACAAGAGGATGTGTCCTATTCCGAAACCGAACAGCAGCTACGTGACTGGAAAAACCGCCGCCAATCCAATCAGAAGAACGGTTTGATCCCCCGCCTGGAGGAGGAAAGGGCCGCTGTCACCGCTATCCTTGGTCGGTTGGAGAGCGCCAATCGACAGGCAGCCGATGCCCGCGGGCAAATCAGTTCCTTAGAGGCTAAATTATCCCATTTCGAGACACAGGCAAAGGCCCATCGTGACATTGCCATGGCCCGTCTGCGCCAGCGCTACAATGCTGCTCTTGTCGAAGTAGAGCGTGCTCAAAACCAGTTGGATCGGGTGCGCCGCGAACGCAATGCCAAAGGAACTCCCCCCGAGGACAGCACACTGCGCAGCATACAGGGCGACCTTTCCTATCTGAATACGCTGGATGGAAATATTCGCCTTGCCCATCGGGAGGCGGAAAACGCTCCCCCCATTGAGGAAGTCTCCCATCCCGTATTTTCCGGCATGGGTCCGCAGGCCGCCCGCCAGAGGGCCGAAACCGACTCACTGGCAGTCAATTCCGGTGACAAGAAAAAAAGCCAACGCATTGTCTTCTCCATCATATTTGGACTGGTCGGCGTAGCTGTGCTAATTACCGGCCTCATTCTCTCTGCCCCGATTCCCACGATTTGCTCTATTCTTCCTTTTGTAGGAGCCGTATTGTTCTTGGTCCAACTTCGGATGATCAAGAAAAAAATCGCCGCAATTTTGAACTCCTACAATGTTACCCACGGCGCTGCCATTTTGGAGCAGGCCGAAGATTACGGCAACCGTCTGGCCGAAGCCGAGCGCGCCCGTACCGATGCCGCCGCCCGCAGCGTTGCGTTAAATCGGTTGGAAACCGAGCGCGACGCACTCTCCACTCGTCTACTGGAACAAGTGCGTATATTTGCCCCTGAGGTAACCGACCTGTTCGGTGTCTCTGCTGCCGTTTCACGGGCATTGACTCTCAGCGAAAATGAACGTGCCGCCCAATTGAATTTGGAAAGCGCCGAAAAGGTACTTCAAGCAATCACAGCTCAA
>JAEIGA010006134.1_pt1 | contig 18294 bp, 20 predicted proteins | sample 9270691 | NCBI WGS metagenome assembly JAEIGA01 (sample SAMN17057246, study PRJNA624740) | gut metagenome | biome: biome; isolation source: fecal sample | host: Bos grunniens | place: China: Xizang | collected 2019
CGGTTGGTTGCACCAAACACCTGTCTATTCTCTCGAATAGCCTGAATGAGAGATATAAGCTTAAAGTTGGTAGGAGGATTCAACTTCAAACTCTCAACTAAACTCTTAAGAGGCATGGGATTATTTATAATGTCTTCCCACAAACCAACTCTCATAGGATTGTGATATTTCTTAGCCATCTTACGAATCTTGTTGACTACATGGGCATTATCAACCTTCTTTTGCTTCTTAAATGCAAGGAAGATAGGCTTAAATCTATAAAAGATAGATGCCAATCCCTTCAACTGATCCTCATTGAGGATGTTCATATTGAATGGTTTCTGAGAAAATTCAATACTTTGCAACAGTTCAGCATTCTTGATAAGCATAGAACTTGATGCTGATTGATACACCATGTAACGGAGAAGATTAAACTTATCCTTGGGTGTCACATAGAGCTTAGCACAGATTCTAGCCAAAGCCTCTTTGTTTTGTATTGAGTCTACATCCAATAGAGCAGGAAATTCTTTATAGTATTTTACCAAATAATCCACCAAGCTATCCAAAGTGTTTTGCTTTAATGCTACGTTGGTGTATATCATATCCCTACACTTCACAAACAACTCTTCTTCGGTAATAGGAAGAATAAGTTTGTACTTACGAATATCAGGTACAGCTGAATAATCGTGATCATTCATATCGAAATTACCACCCATACCATAATTGATAGCGTAACTTACGATCTGCTCCAAATACAACTGCAAACGATTTCTACTAGTTACATCCTCCCAAGTCTTATAGAATGTTGAATTGTAGTTGACATTTTGAACCATCAACCATTTCAATACAGAACTATTCCAACAATCAGGATGAACAATGTATCCAGTTTTAGCAGCAAGGGTTTGCAACTCTCTCAATCTGTTTTGAGGCAACTCTTTATTCTCCTTCAACGCAACTCCAAAGAATCCAATCAAATTTATATCCATATCTTATCGTGTTTAAAAGTTATCAAATAAAAAAGAGATTCAAGAACCAGCGAGCAGTATGACTAATCTATAAATGTATAAAAATAGGAACCGCTTATGCCTTTATGTTCTTAAATCTCTTATTAGGACGGATAGTATAATGTTAACCCTTATAATTTCATATAGGAACCATCTTTGTCCTTTCTACATATATAATATAACTAATCAATCAGAAAAATTTAGAAAACTACTGTATTTTTTTCTAATTTTTTTTCAGGTTCTAATTGAGGTTCTTGTGTTATGATTTCTGTCGAATCTTCGGTTATTTCTTCAACTTCTTCTTCTTTATCCACCCCACTAACATCAACAATCATTGAAGTCATACACAATGCTACGATTGGAAGTATTGCACCAGTTATATATGAAATCATTACTTGATTGACTTTTGGATCCGGATCTTGTATGAAGAACAAAACTGAATCCGTAAAGTATTTGATTTCATTGGGGCTATATATTGCTGCGTATTGGTATGAACTATACACATTACCCAACACTTGAACTAATGTCAGGACTCCCATCAAAATCCAAGGCATTGTCTTTTTAGATTTATTAACTAACAGCGAAAATAAGACAGCTGCTTGACCAATCTCAAATGCTAACGCTAATACAACAGCCAACCAAGAGTTATTAGATATCGAAAAGAAGGCTATGGCATGGTAAACGCTAACAAAGCCTACTGCAAGATACAGTAGGCTAAATAGTATTGTTAATATTTTTTTCATTCGTCTTTTAATTCTTTAATTTCATCCAGGGAATCAACTCCATAATAACCCAATTGGACACAAACTTTAGTCATATATACTACAGCAGCAATTGCAATAAGGGGTGAACCAATAATTCCAATTGTTAACCCTACGAACCCCATGCAGATACTATTGAATATTTTCTTTGCCATAATCTAATTTTATTTACCTGTTGAACCAAAACCACCTTCTCCTCGATCTGATTGTGTAAACTTATCCTTTGAACTCAATAAAGTCATATTGGCTTTAGGAACCTTAAACCAAACCAATTGTGCAATCTTATCTCCAACTTCATAAGGAGCTTCGTTTTCCATAACTTCATTAATCACCTTTGAAGCTTCCTCTACATTCTCCTTACTCCACTTACTGAAATTTGTAAATACCTTCTTATACCAAGGCATTGATATCCAAGTAGTTAACAACAATTCAACCAACCTCTGTTTTGCTGATGTGCGGTTTTTAAATACCACCATCACTTCGCCTCTATATATAAATGAATCAACGATGCCTACACTATTCGCCAAATAACAATCTGTTTTCGAGTTACTTGAACGTGGGAATACAAAACACCCATCCTCCTTATCAGTTTCGCAATAGAATCCCGTGTGATATATATATCTATCATTCTCCACATCATACTCTATTGATGTAGCAATTAGATCCATACCTATATCTCCATCGTGTGCGTATTTAGGAGTAAGTTTTTCGATCATTTTCTTACGGAGGGGATCCTTTTTATCTTCTGGTAATCCTTCGATCCAGTATTTTACTTTTGTGACTTTTGACTTGGTTACACTATTAGATATTTTATTATGCAACTTAGCGTCGCCAATTTTAACCTTTTCTTCCATCTCTTTTTTGGCATCAGTAATGTAATCTGCAATGGTTACACAAGTATCCACTACACCAAATCTACCATCCACTAATTCAATTGTTTGTTTGCTCATTGTTTTTAAATTTATTAGTTATATCTTTTGCTATGTTAATTATATCATTTTTAATAGAATACAAGTCACCATTTACAACTATATTATAATCAATACGAGTATCTCTACCCAATCTTTCTAATCCAGATTGACCCTTTTTGTTATCCGGTCTAGTTACATTTACTATTACTCCATTAGCTTGTTTGATATAGGTTGCTTCAGCTGGAGTTTTTAAATCTATAAATAGTTTGTAGTAAGTATGTCCAGGTAATTCATAAAAAGAATCGTACATTTCACTATTAGCTTTTAAGGACTTCACCCAAACATTTCTTCCAAAAAATCTCTGCATCACTTCCAATCCGAAATACATAATAAATTCTCGGAGCATCATATATGTATTCATGGTAACAGCAACAGGAGTTTCATCATACTCGTACGGCATAGATTTATAAAACTCTTGAGCAGTTACCAATTTGGGTGTTTCTGGAAATGAATTTATATGCTTACAAGATAAATCCCTTAGGTTGATTACAATAGAATCCTTGTACTTATCCTCATACAAATACTCTTCGGGGCATCCTAACAATAGACGAATAAACGTTTTAATTTGGTCGGAAAACGATTCAAAGTATACGTAATCTATATCAGCTTCGTTAATACAATTCTCCGATTCCATTAACTGTTTACACCAATGATTATAAAATGACGAAAAAATTTCATCATTCTCCAACATTTTTGAATGGCCTTGGCAGATGAGATTTAAGGTATTACCTAATAAATAAGCAACCGAACTCTTACCAGCACCTCTGTGACCTCTAATTCCAATATAATTCATGAGCTTAAGTTTATATATAAATATATAAAAAACAAGGACCTTATTTAGATCCTTGTTAATTCTTCGAAAATAATTTTTGTATTTTTAATTTATTGCTGGAGTGCAAGTATTTTTTTAATTCGTTAAATTTATTAAAGCCCCATAACCAATCCCTATCCTTATGTATACCGTTTTCATTAAATATACAGTTATTTATATCTGTACCTAAGATAACACGATCTAATATAAGTGTATTTAAAAGCATTGTATTATTACTAAAGTATTCAGCAGCATCCCAACTTATATCTAACCATAAATTACTATAGGTGCTTTGCAAGCGTTTTGCTTCGGCAAAAGCGAAATCCCTATTGGTTTCATTCATCCCACAATGGCATAACACCAATGGTATACCAGGGTATGCTTTTAATGCATTTTCAATACGTTCGACATCGGTTGGTGAATTAAATTCCCAGTGTACATATACAGGTAACTGTCCGTTATCATTAGATAATTTTAATACATCTCTAACCAAGTTGATTTTTTTATAGGGTATTTTTTTATCCCCATACATATCGTAACATTTAAGCTCACCAAACCCTTTGATATGTTTGGAATACTTTTCAAATACGGATTTAATATCCTCTATAGTAACTCCTGTGGCTAATAAAATATCAGTGTTCTTGTTGTAATGGTTTTTAATATAATTTGTGTAAGCATTTAATACATTTATATTACTCACATCATCATATTCGATGTCCATAAATCCAACCCTACGTTCGAATCCGTAATTTTTTGGCAGTGGGTTTTTGTGATTAAATAAATGTTCATGTCCATCCCATTCTGGAATAGTATCGTTTTTAGCTTCTATTATATATTCGTATAACGAAGTCTTGAACTCCTTCGTGATGTTCATTATAGTTTTCATGTATAAATAATAACTACCTAAACTTCTTAACTGCACTAAAAAGGATATTGGGGTCTATGTCGTATTTAACTTGATTTTGTTGGATTTGCTCAATAACTGTTTGAAAGATTTGTGATATGCGGGCTATAGATAACCCTTCTTGATCTGCAATTTCTTTCGGAAGCATAGGTCTAGGTAAACCCACCCCAAACTTTTTAAGGAATATCGCACGATCTCTTGGCTTAACACCATCTAATAATTTAGCTAATCCTGATTTATATGTGTCGTATGCTTCAGAAACCTCCATATCGGATAATGTATCATCCTCAAGTTTTAATAAATCTCCAAATGAAGTATCTGTATCTGATGAAATAGGAGCATCAATATCTAATGTGGTTTCCTTTTTATAAGCCCCATACTTTTCTCTGTCTCTATATATTTCAGCTTTTGGTTTTTTAACTACTCGTGAGTTGTTGTCGATTTCTATCAGTATATAAGCTCGGATCCACATAGTTGCTATGGAATTGAATTTAGCATTATATATATTAGAATTTACCCACTTTATCAACTCTTTTTTCGTATAAGTATTACCTTCTTGAAACCTTTCTACAAATTTCTTTTGTATGTCACCATATTCAAGGTATTGATGCACAGTGTTGGATAATTCTTCGAAATCAAACTCGTCTGGTAATTTATTAACCTCTTCCATCACATCATCTTTAAGTTTAGAACGAGAAGGATCAAATTTATCCCATGCTATAACCAAACCCAAATTACCAGCAGATATAAGCTCTTGTAAAGATAATCCCAAACCCTGATATTTTTTAGCAATAGATATAACAGCTTTCAAATTCATCTCAATTAGTTTGTCACGATTCTCAGGACAATACTCTATATCATATTCGTTGTTGTGTCGATTATATATTTCGTTTATCTCCTTAAAGTATTGTTGGGTTGAATTTGAGGATTGTGACTCTACTACCGCACCATTAATTAATGATTCAAAACTATCTACAATATTTATATTATATCGTATAGCGTTTGTAAATGCATCTCTTAAAGCCTTTGTAAAATCGGTTGCTTTATCTACTTTCAATAATTTTTGACAACCATCTATTATCTCTATTGCACAATATTCAATGGGGAGTGAGTTCTCTAAAGACTCATACTCCCCAACCAATTCAGGATTATTGGATACGAAGTTTTCTAATTTCGCCTCGTAATTTACTTTTGACATTTCGTTAACTTATATTTTATTCATAAATAAATATATCAACAATTCTCATTTTCTTCCAACAAGTCGATTGTTTCTATTTCAGTTTCTTCAACCATATCCAAAAATTCACTTAATATATAGAATTTTTCTGTATGAGCTTCGTAATAATTATCGCGTTCTTTCCACAACAACTCAACTCGCTCCATCTTAACAGTTCCATCTTTGGCTGGTCTAGATACTTTCACCAAACACTTAAATATAGTCATAAACTTATCTACCAAATCTGTAATAGTTAATATAGATCGTTCAATCAAAATCTCTCTTGTAGAAGCTTTATTCGCATATCTTATTGCGAAGTTTCTAATAAAACTATCCAACTCAGATTTTCTGCATACCTTGTAATCAGAGAACTCATAAGCCTCTTCCATAAATTCCTTAATGGGTAAGTCCAATCGTTGGTTCTTATCATTATATATTATATTCACCAAAGTTCTAATTCTCTTGATTGCCGCAAAGTTAAACGAACCACTCTTTTGTCTACAGAATTCAAAAATTTCTCTTACTTGTTCTACATTATATTGTTTGGTTAATGAAATAAAGATTGGAACTACCTTCTCAAATACTTCAATGTTCTTTACGATCAATCTGTGGTTGGTCAAATCATCTACCCATTCATCTCCCTTACGTATATCGTATTTACCAGCAAGTACTTCTTTATACAAAGCCAATCTATCTTCCTCAATAATCTCAATCAACTCCTCAATGTGCTGTGTATTCAATGCAACCCTATCATCATAAGCAGCTCTCATCAAGTTCTTAGCATCAGCAAATACTTCAGTACCCTCTACAATAAACTCACCCAAATCCTTTGAACTAATTTGATATCCATAAGCCTGCATACCCTTCATCAATACAGGTAACTGCTGTACGTACTCTCTATATTTTCTTTCAAAGTATATAACCTTATAAGCAATTTCATTCAAGTAATACCTATTCTCTACATCGTTATACTCAATAAACTTGTTGTCGTGAATAATAGAAGACACTAGTGAATTATATTTATATTCGATTGGGTTTCTCTCAATCATACTATTACAAATTCGAAGGATTGAATGTACATTCTTAATTTCCTCGTCATTCAATTTAAAGTTCATCTCCTTATACTTATGAATGGATCTTGAATTACCTTCTGCATCATTCTTGGCGACATATAAGTTAATAAACAAGTCGTTTGAACGTAAGCGATTAGCGAACTGCTCAACTTCTTGTGGCATCATAAGGTCTGCAAAATATATAGAAAATTGATATCTATCCAAGATATCTACACCCACAGACAAATATGTAGAACAAAGAAGTATTTGGGTTTCTCTAATGGTTTTATCGAAGTTAATATCATCCATAAACTTCTCACCAATGTTAGACTTTTTATAATAATTAAGTCTCACCTCTTCAAAATCAGCATAATCAGTCTGCAAGAAGTATGTTACACCAGCTCTAATCTGCTCCGAATACAATGTTCCTGAATTGGTTGGAAACAATATACGTCTACCTTCTTTAATATCCTTGGCCATATTTCTACACATATGGAACATAAGGTGTTGAGTTGAATCAACCAAATTCACTTTTACCTCTTTCTTTCTTACATCCTCCTTAATAACTCTCAAGTGTTTGATATCAGGAAAGAATACCAATTCACCACTGGGTGTTCCAGACATAAGGATAATTTGAACTTCCGTATTACGAATCATTTCAATTACCTTAGCCATCACAGGTCTATATTCTGACATAAACATCAAATGAGACTCGTCAATAAAGATATAATCAAATCCAGCTGTTTTAATATCCATAAGATTCATATGTGAAAACTTATCCACTGTAACGCTTAATCCAGCAGCTACATCCAATCTAGGTTTTCTAGAACCATACGAATAATACCAATCCTTATCATTCTCTACCTTTGCTTTAATTGTAGATGTGAATGGCATTACCATTATAATCTTTTTACCATCTCTTACCAATTGTTTTACCATCTCGGTCTTACCAACACCTGCACCTGCTTCTAACAAAGTTACTCGGCCCAAATCCTCTAACAATTGGAATCTTATATTACCCAAATACTGATCCTTTGTTAAGTAATAGTTTTTAGTATCCTTAGACTCTTTAATCAAAGTTGGATTGTCAATCTTATCCATTGAATTAAAGATTTCAGCTTCGTCAAATGTTGAATCATGGATGTTAAGTTTGATTTTAAATCCATGCATAGAGTTCAAACGATTAACAGCCCAAGGGTCAATTGGCTTTTCATGTCGTGCTGCTGTAACGCAGTCAGCATGTAACTCCTTGTCTTTTACAGTGTTAGCACATATAAGTCGAAGATAATTATAGCCTTGTTTAAACCCATACAACTGTACTAATGTATTAGCCAAACGCCAACGTTCAAAATGCTTATAGTGTACTTTGGTGTGTGTATCAAATTCCAATTCTGGTTTATCTAATACTTCTATATTAAGCTGTGCAGACTCCTCTTCTTCAAACCACTCCCATCTCTTAAAAATCAACTTCAAATCCGGATGTGTAATCCAGTCAATATCTGGGTGTCCTATATCTTCAATGTTGTCGAAATTAACATAAATAAAATCCTCAAAGAACTTTGTACTAATTAATGGGTGTTCATCATATCCAATAAAAGCTCCTTGTTGTGGCTTAAACATAGCCAAGTCCATCCATTTCAACAAATCATCTTTAGTAACACCCAGTTCTTCTAACACACCTAGGCATGAAAGATATACGAAAGAATACTTGTGACGAAAGTTGGTGAGATATAATAATTTCTTTTTCTTAAAGTCATCATTGTCACTTTCTGGTATAGATATTTTTGTATATATATGCAAACCTTCACCAGAAGAAGATTTAGCTACTCCTAAAAACCAGTTACATTTATATAATTTATTGAATATCACTTGCTTAAGAGTTTCTGCTATAGCCCCATCTTTAATATCCATATCAATTACCTGGAAACCATTCCACAATTCAAATGCTTTGTTTCCGGTTGGTCGCTCCCCATTAGATGTGCTATATACCACTTTTCTTTTAGACTTTACTGTGTCTTTGTTGTCTGGAGATATTAATAAATTTACTAGATCCAACAATGTAGCTTTTGAACCAGATAAAGAAGTAATACCACTCATGATTGAAATCTCGCATTCCTTCAAACGTTTAATATATTGCTTCTTATCTACCTCATCTAACAACATCATATCGTTAACATCGAACTCCTCTTGAGCCCAATGTTGTTTCCATGAATACTTGGTTGGAGTATTCATTACTCTATATGCTTGAAGTGATTGCTCTAATGAAATATTTTTGCCGCTCATAAATGCTAATACACAATATAATCATATTTAATATACTTAAAAACACTGTTAAATATAATGATTATTTACTAAAAAACATATGAAGAATTTTAACGAATATGTTACTGAATCTTTATTGGATTTGGATGGATTAGAAAATAACGATACTACCAAAATAATTCATGGCATGGGAGTCATGAAAAACATATACGATAGCTATATAAATAAAATAGAAAAAGGTAGAGATGTTAGAGCTGTAGGTAAAGATATATTCGGTCAAAAATTAAATATAGGAGACTTTGTGATATATGGAGACACCACTGGCGGTTGGGGAGCTAGCCATTATATATCAGTTGGAGTTATTGTTAAGATTGATCCAAGTAATGCAAATAAATATGGTTATGGTGATTTGATTGTTAATACTACAGGTGATTTTGAAAATAGGTCAATCATAGATCCCGAATATAGGGATGATATAGGAGGTGGAAAATTTGTAAGTTTACACTTCCATCAAATCAATTTAAAAAATCCAGTTATTAAAGTAACTGAAGCTTACGTTAAAAAATTTAAATAATAAATATGAAATCTCTATACGAATCATTATTAGATGATATTGAAGATTTGGGTGCAGCTCAAGATAAAAGTAATAAGGAGGGTCCTTTGGCTAAATCCAATTGGAGAATAGGAAAGGATGATAAAACTATTATATATTCACCTGAAAAAAACACTTATTGGGCTGACTCAACTCCTTCGTTATGTTTAGGTTTAAATACCATAGGAGATAATTTAAACTATAAATCATTATCTGTGTGTAAGGATTTTGGATTAAAATTCCAACCGTTAACATCTATACATGACAATAGTGCTGTACCAACTCAATATTGGTTAGATAATTTAGATTGTGATAGTGTAGTATCTGTTAATGTCAATTTGTGTGATAAAGACAGAGTTCTGGATTTTTCAAAAGTCAAATTTGATATAATAGGCATGATTCGATTTATGGGTGGATTAAGTATAGATGTAGATAAAATAATCCCTTACAAATATCCCCTAGAAACAGTAGCATTTTGCAATTTCCTACCCATTCAACCTATATCCGGATGGAAATGTAAGAATTTGATTGTATACCAATCTCTTATACATGGTGAGTTATTTGGAGTTAGTATGGGAGCTGATGAAAAATTTACAAATTATATTAATGAAATTCTTAAAAATAATCCAGACGTAGATACTTTATATATAAAAGGTAATATTAATGGGGTCAATTACAAGGTTGTTACTAAAGGAAGAAAGGATAAAAGACTCATGGATGCGATAAAAAAAGTGACATCAAAAACGTGGTTATCCTTAACTCATCCTGCAGACAATACAGTAATGTGGAAAGCCATGAATGATGTTGATGGTTGGCGATGGAAGCACGAAGAACTATTCGAATGTGATTGTGCACCGGCTGCTGCTGGTGCAGCCACTCCAGGAAATACTATAGGCATGGGTAATCCAATGGCTCCTACTGCTACTGAACCAGGAACTGAACCTTTAGTAGCTAATGTTAAGAAGAAAAAACGAGATAAAAATAAGAAATAACATAGTTTATTTTGAGTATAACAAAAGATCTCTCTAAAGGTGATTAAATGTATTCCTTTGGAGAGATCTTTCTTTATATCCAATTATTTCAAATCTATATTATCTATATAAGTTTCGTACGCATTTGATTCATTTGCATCCACCGCCATATTTCTGGGGATTAAATCGTTGTAATCTACGTGCCACTGCTTTAATAAATCTATCATTCTAGTAACATCGTCTAACCACATTTTTTCCATACCCCTAAAATAACCAATTTTAGAAAACCTACCATCAGCAATATCTTCCAATTGTTGTTTTTGCTGTTCTGTTATATTAGTTATAGGGTATAGGATTAATTTACCATACTCTGCTATTTCATCTATCGAATATGCTTCCAACAATTCTCTAATTGTAGCAATGCGAACTATATTGTTACCTACAAATCTTACAAGAGTGTCATAAGGCGCCCTTGAATAAATCTCTTTTATTCTTATATCTTCTACGGGCATATGTATATAATTTATTTAAACTCCCATTCAAAAAGCCTTAATACATCCACTGCTGAATAATTAAGAGTAGCACATCTTTCTAATAATTTATGTACGGACTCGTAAGTTACGTTTGACTGTTTTATAGGTTGTTTTTGCTGACTTCTCGCAACCATATTCTCCATGATTTCGTCAGCTGTTAGGTATTTGATATTATATTTATTAGTTGAATTCATATTTCTTTTTCCAGATTTTTTCTGCTAATGTAATTGCCTCATCTCCTTGTTTACCAGCTACCTCCTGGGCCCACTTAATAAGTTGAGCCATTTTAGTTGCTTTAAAATCCAATTGCTTTCTAGTCCATTCAGCTGCTTTTTTAATTCTTTTCTCTTCTCGAATTTCTTTCTCCACCTGTCTAACATCTTCAGGTATGTCAATAAAATTCTTTCTTAAGTGCAAATATTTTTCAAAATAAGTATAAGCATTAAGAGAAAACAATCTGGTAAATTTTTCAGGACATTCTTCCAGAGTTTCTTCGATTACCTTAGCCATCCAATAACGGAAATCTTCTGCATAAGATTCATGCAATTGCACATATTGAGGATTCACCTCTCTAATTTCGTTATGAACAGGATCGTATATTTGAGCTTTTGGCTCAGAACCATAATCACTACAAAGCTCCACATATCCAACTAAATATCCGAAGCCTCTGTACTTGCGACCACCAATCACATTAACTAGCAAATTATCTTTATAATAATTTCTCACCCTAGTAGCTTGCAAATAGAGACCCGATTCTACAAATTCATTCAAATCGTCATACATATCCTTAACCGAATTGCGAAAAGAAAGAAGTCCGTTCATAAATCCAAATAATTAAATACATATATATATAACAAACCTCCAAGAATCTTTAGTGATTCCTGGAGGTTTTATTTATATTATTTCAAATACTCAAAACATCCAATTCTTTATCTTACGTATAACTTTAATATTCCTTAATACTGGTTCGTCATCAGATCCTTTGCCGACTTCTTCTCCTTCTATAATATATAAAGGTATCTTACCCTTATTATACTCCTCTAACAACCAATAATAAGTTGTTGACTGTTTATGTGGCATTATGATATAAACTTTATCATCTATAACTACTCCTCTATAACAAGAGACCCCCAATTCTTCTCCTATCTTTACTTCACCGGTATTATTATAGATACCACTACGTTCACCCAATGGTATATCTTTGAATCTTAAATATAGTGTATTATGTAATTTTGGTATAGAGTGCATATAGTTTTTTATATAATAACTAAAAAAGAGAGACCGAAGCCTCTCTCTTTTATTGTTTTTCCATGTGTTCTTTAGAAAGGAAGATCGTTAGCGTCTCCACCCATACCCATCATAGCATCTACAGGATCTTCAGTAGCAGCTGTAGGAGTAACAGGAGTGGTTACTGCAGCGGTTGCAATAGATGTCTTGGGGTTCTGCATAGATACTACTGCATCAATCCATCTCTGAACACGAGTAGCAGTAGCTTCATCCCAATCCTTGTATCCACACTCGTCAACCAAGTCGAATGAATTTTCCTTGAGATAATCCAAAGACTTCTTGTACAAATCCTTGATAGCAGGAGTAAGATCAGTGATGGTCTTCATAGCTGCCTCCTTTTTAGCATTTGTCTTAGCCTTTACAGCTTCAGCCTTTGCAGTTACGAAAGCATCGATAGTCTCAAGTTCAGATTCCTCAAACAAAGGAGTGCCATCTACCTTAGTGATAGGAGCATAATCATTATCGAACTCGCAGAGATCGTAATTGATTTCTCTTTGCTTACGCTCAGGCGCTGAAGGATCATCAGGACCGGGAGCTACATCAAGATCCAAAGGAAGACCCATCAAATAGTCCATTACAGGAACTGGTGTTTTCTTAGACTCAGGTGCGGGATTCATCTTGGCAGACATCTTAGTGAATACTGTCTTAGGAAGCTTCCAAGCAAGAATCTTACCTACCAATTCGGGTTGGTTTTCATCTTCCAACACCTGTACCAAACAGTACTGTGAAGAAGACTTGTCAAACATCTGCTTTGGCCAATCCTTCTTTGAATCATCTCCTGAGAACCAGAGAGACTTCCAAGCCTTAAAGATAGGACATTCGCGATCATCGTTACTCAACTTAGAACGAACCAAAAGAGAACCTTCTGCATCCTGGATGAAATAAGTCTCCTGCTTAACAATTGACTTCTTAGGATTAAAAGGATTGTAAATTACACGAACCTTAGCACGATAGTGTCCATCTTCCGACTTAGACAACTTAACCGGATTGGTCTTGTAAATGTTCGCATCGTAATTAGTGTTAGCAACTGGTTCTTGGAAAGCATCCAAACTCTGGGGATCAAAGCCCATAATGTCATCAATAAAACTCATAATGTTTTTGTTTAATTTAATTGTTTAGTTATTTGTTTAGTGTGTTTGGGATAATTTCTTATCCGTATAATATAATATACCTAACTTATCTGGTTTATTTAATTTTTTACAATATATTTTTGCCTTCAAATACTTTATCTATCAAACCATATTCTTTAGCTTCTTCCGAAGACATCCAATAGTCTCTATCACAATCCTTGTATATATCTTCAATAGGTTTTCCTGTAGCTTCTGCTAGTATAGAATATAGTTTATGTTTATAAAATTGAATGCGTTCATTAGCAATGGCGATATCCGATGCCTGACCAAACGCACCACCCATTGGTTGGTGAATCATAATAGTAGCGTTGGGTAATGCTCCTCTATTATCTCCAGCAGCTAATAGAACAGCAGCCATAGAAGCAGCCATACCTGTACAAATAGTATGCACTGGAGCCTTAATCATCTTCATAGTATCGTGAATCTGCAAACCAGCCATCACATCACCACCTGGTGAATTAATATACATTTGAATAGGTTTTTTGTTATCTATACTGTTAAGATATATCAATTGAGCCATAATCGTATTGGCTGTTGATGCTGTAATGTCCGAACCAACCACTATGATTCGATCCATTAGCAATCTCGAATATATATCTACTGCTACTGCTTTAAATTCTCTTTCTTCAAGAACTACTGGTTGTTGATCAGCAGCTCCTTTAATAGTCAATCCTTTCATTTGTCCTGTAATCATATTCCTTCAAATAATTGTTGAATCATGTCGTCTGTTTTAACTAATACCTTATAATTCGATCTCAAGTATCCTACATCAATCTTTTTGTATTCTTGTTGGTTCATGAATTGAATAATAGTATCTGGTATAGTACTTTCGTTTAACCAAACCAATTTCTTATTATACTCAATCATTTCAGTGAGTTCTGATATGTTGGGTTTATATGGTTTGAACTTTTTATTATCTGCAATCAACCAAACTATACATGGTGTGTATTCAATAAAATCATTTATATTATTGATTTGATCCACCAACTCACTTTTAATACTACTCCAATCCTTTTCAGTAATCCTGTAAGTTCTACCGCCTTTTTGATATCTCATAATAGGTAAGATATTATCTCCAGCATCACCACAAATAATTTTAGACATCACTACCTCATCAGGATTGATGTAATTTTGATTTCTAATTCTTGTTTTGATGGATTCAAGTATTGGTGAGAAGTATCCTGGTTTCATAAAGAAATCCATAGTATCATCAGATTCCTTAATACTTTCATGCATCCACATACCATTCTTATCGTTATACCAGGCCGTAAATGCATTGGTATCGTTATCGACTTGTATAAGCTGCTTCAAATCGTTATCCGATGACCAAATCAAACAATTAACACCCTCCGAATTTAATCTACGGGACCAATACCAAGCCCAATCATCACCTTCAATGTTATTATACTGAGCTACAGTAATACCTTCTTCTCGAGCACGTTCAACCAAATTGTTTAATGCATTATATATATAAGACCACTCAATATCATTATCTTGAGCTCTATTACCTTTATATGTAGTTCCTTCGATTTGGTTAGGTACTTGTAATTGTTTTCTCCAAGAACCACCATCCGCCATTAAAACCACATTATCTATTGCTGGGATTCTCGATAAAACCACACATATAGATTTAGCCAACAAGTCTTCTAAATCGGCTTGGGATTGTTTTTTAGCTTCTTCTGGTAAATCCTTATTAAAAGAATTCATTAAAACTGACGCCCTAGATATCAACAACCAGTTCCCGTCTATTAATAGAGTTAGTTTGTTTGTTTTCTTATCCATAAATTAAATATTATGAATAAATATAACAAACAATATGCTGATATTTATATAAGAATTCGATTATTATATATGTAATATAAATCAAACAATATATACTCATGAAAGGTTATAATGATTTTAATTCAGTTGAAGAGTTATATGAATACTATCATATAGAAATGCCTAATATGGTGACTGAAAAAAAAGCAGAAAAAGAAGAAAAGGATGCCTCTGAACCCACTAAAGTTCTCAATCCTGATAAATTAGAAGTTATTTATGCTGATTTAAAAAAGAAGCCAACCAATATATTTAAACATATTATTGTATTTACTAACGACAACGATTCGAAAAACAATAAAACTTTAAAAAATATTGAGGATGCTATAGAGGCTTTAAAAAAAGCTAAATGTGAGGTAATTCCTGAACTTCATGTGTTTGTTGCAGCAGAAATTGACGCTGACGAAACAGAATCTGAAATTAAAATTACAGACGGGGACGAAACTATAACAATTAAAGAAGAATCCAATTTGGATACTCTTATATTCTCTCGTTTAGGTGTGCAAGATGAAGATCAATGTGAGCATATTGTACAAATATTACAAGATAGAGGTTTCTTAGTACTTAATCCAGTACGTTATTCTGCATTGGCTTGTGATAAATATGAATCTGCTTTGTTGTTTGAAAAGGGTGGTATTCCTCAACCAAACTTTACTCTTATGACAAAAGATATCCTATACGATGAGAAACTTTATGGAGAAGCTATGAAAGAGGTTTATCCACAATGGGATGTTAAGGATAGCGATAAGAACGAAGAACTCAGTGTGGTTATGAAAATTCTTGATGGTCATGGTGGTACTGGTGTAGCTCTTATAGATGGTAAACGTATGTACGCAGTACTTCAAATGATATTTGCTATAGATCCAGACCAACGCATTTTATTACAAAAGAAAGAAGAAGCTGATGGAGGAGATATCCGTGTTCACGTATTAACTCTTCGTGATAAACAAGTTATTCTTGCAGCCATGAAGCGCGTTAAACTCGGAGGAGATTTCCGTTCAAACGTTTCATTAGGTGCAGAAGCTGAACCTGTTAAACTTACTCCAGAACAAGAACAAATAGCACTAAAGACCGCCCAACTTTCTAAATTACCTTGGTGTGCTGTTGATATTATGCCTTTAGTAAAGGGTTCAAATAAAGAACTTGGTGATAACGCTGTGTTAGAAATCAATGCATCTCCGGGTACTGCTGGTATAACTGAGGTTATAAAGGCTAATTTTGTAAATGTATTACTTAATGAATTGGATGACCCAAACACATTCTACCTACAAGACAAGGTGGCTGGATTTATGGAATCAGTAACTGTTAATTTTGGCAACGGAATTTCAAAAGAGTTCCTTGCTAAATTAGATACAGGTAATTCTACAAAGGCTTCTACTTTAGAGGTCGGTGAATTTAAGGATGCTGGTGGTTCAATTGAATTTACTATAGATGGTAAGGCTATTAAGATGAAAAAAATAGGTGACATGTCTGCAGTAGCTGGTGAAGAAACTTATAAAAGACCTATGATTGAGGTTCCTGAAATTTCCTTGGGTCTTCGTAAGTTGAAAAATGTGCCCATTGCTGTAGTAAAAGATAGAGATAAAAAGAAGACCAATTTATTATTAAATAGAGATGCTATGTCGAAAATGGGATATGTGGTGCATCCTAACAACGCTCACATCTTAACTAAAGAAATGGAGAAAGTAAAGATTATTTAATATGAAAAATTTATCTGATCATATAAAAACTATTAATGAGGGTGTGGATGAAGGGTATGGTGTTCTTCACGCATGGACCAATGATAATAGTGAAACATTATTTAACGTAATGGTTGATAAGACATTTAATACAAAACCAGAAGCTGTCGAACATATGTCTAAATTGGTTAAAAGATTTTGTAAGACTTATGAGAGATATGGTAAAGGTGTAGAAGGTTATGTCGGTTTTCAAAGAACATCTTGGGATGCAGTAATCACTCATTTCTTTAAAGTATATCCTATATCTTATATCAAAAGTAAATACAAATGGTATAATATGGATAAAAATACAATAAACTCACCTCGATAATAAAATAAATATATATAGATATATATTAGATATGAAAGATTTAACAAGTTTTATAAAGGAAAGTTTGTTTGGAATTGATCCATCTGTTATATCATTACTTATTTTAACTACAGGGGTGACGGTTTCAAATGCAATTTTGGGTATTTGTTTAAGTACTAAATATACTCCAAGTTCTTATAATCCAACAATAAAAGAACGAATACAGCGATGGTTGAGCGATAGAAAAACCAAAAAAATCATTGATAGATTATCAGAAGATAAAGATGTACAAGATTTCTTAAAACAACCAAATTATAAACAAAAAACTGGTTGGAGAGATTTGTTAAAATCCAAATTATCTGAAGATGAATTGAAATATATTGCTCTCATAACGAAATCAAAATTTGATATGTAATTTAAAGAATAATAAATATATATTATAGATATGAAAGATTTAACAAGTTTTATAAAGGAAGGTTACGCAGCAACTAATAACGAATGGAAAGTAAGCAATGCTGGTAAGGGTAAGTTCGGTTTTATGTGGTATAATGATCAAGCTGGTTTATGTGGTGTGATATCATTTGATAAACTTGAAGAATTTGCTGAATCTCAGGGATTCGATCCTGACGATTATATGGATATGGATAAATGCAAAGTTGGTGAATCAGTATATGATGGTGCATCTTATATATATACAAGAATTTGGTAATATAGTATGAAACTAGGTCAAGTATTAAGAGAGATATTTTCAGGAGCCAATGGAAAACTATCTGCTAAAAGAACCATTGGTGGAGTAGCTATGGCTATGGCCTTAGCATCTACTGCGTATCTTGTAATAGTAGATAGAAGTAACGAAGTTGTCGAGAACTTGTTAACAACTATTATTATATTATCTGCGTCACTACTTGGTCTGCCAGCCATCACTGGTGTGTTTGGTAAGTCAAAAATAACTTCGATGAGTGCTGCTCCGGAAGA
>JAEIGA010006135.1_pt1 | contig 18294 bp, 29 predicted proteins | sample 9270691 | NCBI WGS metagenome assembly JAEIGA01 (sample SAMN17057246, study PRJNA624740) | gut metagenome | biome: biome; isolation source: fecal sample | host: Bos grunniens | place: China: Xizang | collected 2019
TAGGCGCGAGGTGGAGAAACGAGTCGCTTACGGCGACCCACTCAACTTATTTGAGAAATGCTTCCAAGGCAGTAAAACAAAGATTAGCATTATCTTTTGCCTTTGGAGAATCTGACTCTGACAACGTGTGCATGGCTGATGTGATTAGTTCTTTAACGCTCATGAACTGTAGCACTAACTGCAACGCCGCCTGTTCGTTCAAATTAACGTGTAGCATTGTTTCTCCTCCTTATTTAATTTTCTTAATATTATTATACCAAAAATTTTTTAAAAAATCAAGAGAGAGTGTATCAAGCCTGTTCCCTCTGATACACTCTCATCTTAATCTTTGTGTAGCCATTGCGCTGTAGTGCCCAAATGTCTGTCTTGCGTTCTGCGCAAATCTTTGTCACTCCTCTGACTTTAAGCTCTTCTTTGTGCGTGTTAGCCCATGCGATGCTCTCAACCTGTAGCACTGTGCTCATAGGCTTGTATTTGCCTGTAGTGCTGTAAAGCGTAAACTGTATTTTTTCCATGTGCCTGCCCTCCCATGTGGGGAAGAGTGCGGATTAGCACTCTTCCACTGTCCAGTTATCAACCAAATCATTCAGAATTGTATCGCCATGAGCGTCAATCTGTGGCGCGTGATAGACAGCTTCCCGCAGTCCATCTGTAGCCTGTTTGAAGTTCTTAGCTTGAATCTTGTGAATATCTCCATTCTTCATAAAGTAGGTGTAAATCTTAGTCTTAGCCATGTTTTTTTACTTCCTTTCTTTTTTCTTTATTATAACACAGGTTTGCTCTCTTGTCAAGCACTTCTATAAAATAGAACCAGTGTAATTCCATACAACTGTATATCCGGGAATGGAATGTCCATTCTCATCAAGATATTCTTCAATTTCTGTAAAATTACCCTCTGTAATAATGGTATTATTAGTATCATAAACAGTGTAATCGTCTATGATATTCATAGTTTTATTCATAGCTTTAATCTCCTCTCTCTTGATGATTAAAGTATACCACACTGGCGCCGTTTTGTCAACACTTTTTTAAAAAAATTTTATGTTATTTTTTTAACAATCTCTGGCGTTGGAAAGATATTCTACTCTTGTGCAACACTGTTTCACTTTATCACTGTATCACTTTACCTCGATAAAGCGTGCGCCCCAATTTACCAAAAGAAGAGAATCTTCTTGTTAACTAATTAACGTTAATTTTTTAACAATCTGCGGCCTGTTAAAAGCTTAACGATCCTGTTAATTTTTTAACAATCTGCGGCCTGTTAAAGTTTTAACAAGCTTGTTAAATTCTTAACAATCTGCGTTCTGTTGGGCGGCTAGTGATGTTCGGGTCGCCTGAGCCAGCGAGCCCAGCTAGGCGACTACTCAACAACTACCGGGGGGTGTATTTCGGGAAATTTAACACTTTAACGCGGTAAAGTGAAAGGCCCCGGTACAAAAAATCACCAAATCCATTTTTCAAATTGAAAAACGATAATAAGTTATAATCACCAATTTAAACATATTCATTTAAATCAATTCCAGGTTCTTTATATTTGCTGCCGCCTTTTAGATACTGCTTCCCTTCATCTGTCTGACACCACTCCAAATATTCTTTAGCCATTTCATCAGTAAATTCTTCTAAATGACCAAATGTTATTAGCATTAGTTTCTCTGGATGATTTTTAAGTAGCCACTGCGATAAACTTAATGTTAATTTAACCATGCTTCCATAATCTCCCTCTCAATAGTCGCCTCTATAGCTTCCATCAACCCACTGACCGCGCTATCAAAATCTATTTCTCCAAATATATATTTCTCAATGTAATTCATATTAATTTTGTTGCTGGGGCAAACTCAACGCCTGCCTTTATTTGCATATCTCCTATAAATTGTTGTATCTCTCTAATACAATGTGGGCAAACATCAAGATAGACAATTTCTAAATCAGCATTGCGTAAAATTAATCTAGTGCTTTTTCCTTCTTCTATATCACAACCACATATATCACAATAAAAAGTTATTTTTTTCATATGACCTCCATAGCGCGGCAATAGGTAGCACAACAAGGCAAAACAATTTGTTCAAATAAACTCTCTGAAATATTTTTACTTACTGCCACTTTAAAAAATCTAACTCCACAATGCGGCTCGACCCAATTCATCCAATACCACACGTTTCCATCTTTAAATATAGCTTTAACACTTTTTTCAGCTATGTGATAATCTTCTATTTCATTAAAATGTTTTTTAATAAATTCTATTGCTTCTTCTCTTGTGTCTGTAACAATTCCACAAAAGCCAGTAGTTCTTACTGGATAACCTTTTTCTTCTTCAAGTGCGGCAAGCTCTTTTCCCTGTTTATCAATCCATTCTTTACAAGACTCCAATCTTACTAGCATATCCATTTTTTCTTCTTCACTAAATTGAATTTCCCTTGCTAAAATGCGGTCAAGGTCTTCCCAATAAATTCTATATCTATCTGCGGAAGTATTTCTATCCACAATAAAATATTTACTTTCATATATCCGCTCCCAAGGTACGGAGCAAATCATAGTTGCAATTTTTACCGGTTTATTTGACGTGTGAATAGTTAAATATTCTGGTTTACTAGCGGGACACTCATCACAAGATCGCATTTCATATACTCCACATCCACCACTTTTATAACAACTCATTTATTTTTTACTCACTTTCTTTATAATATTAAGCAAAAATTCAATTAACGCTACAATAATATATAGAATTAAATATGAAATAATTGCAAGAGCACATATAATAGGTATTTCAATGATAATGCAAATCAGCATTAAAACGATAAACATTAATAAATCTGTCATCATTCATCTTCTTTTATTTCTTTAAAAGTAATTTCATCTTGATAATGATAATCATCATCAAAATAAGCTACTCTATAAGTTTTTTTCTTAATATCATAATCAACAATAAAATTTTCATTATCTACAACTCTAATGATGTTGGTTGATTTTACGATCATTACTCTTCTCCTGTGCAGAAAGGACAATCTTCTTCAATTAGAACATATGTTCCTTCGCTAAAATACATCGATCCTGCTTCTTTAGTCTTTACTTCAATTCCAGTGCTATTATCATGCCACTTTTCAACAGTAAAGCATCCAGAATAATGTGGCGTGTCTACATGAATCTTTTTAAAACTATAATTTCCAAAACCCAAAGCTTCATTGCCACAACCTGTTAATAATGCGGCAAGTAGCAAAAATAATACAATCATTTTCTTCATAATTATTTCCTCACAAATTCACTAAATGGTATATTATATATTTTACGACAAGTATTTTGATATACTCTTACAGCAACTAAATTATCAATATCACAATGAAAGATAATTTCTTCAATATGAGCATTTTGATCTATTTTTCCTGCTTCTCTCAGTATGCGGCGAGCATGAGATTTAACTGCATCTTTAAAGCGTAAAAAATCTTTTATATTATTAATAAATTCTTCTTCACTCATTTTAGAAAAATCAAATGAGGATATATTGTTCAACATATTCTCTACCCTCTCCTTTAATTAAAGGCATGTTAAAATCTAAAGACCAACCGTCTTTTAGGCGGATACATGCGACGCCCCATTTTTTAGTTGCGGGCAAGTCCTCCCAATTATAAGATAACATTGCCTTAATGTCTTCACAAGTCTTTTCATGAAGCTCTTCCTGGCTGAACTCTGCCTGTCCACACATCTGGATACTATTCCGCTTGGCATCGAGCTGCCGCCAATAAATTAAGTTTGCTACTTCCTCTTTTGGGATATTAAAACATCTTGCGTCAAAAGCGGCACAAGCATGACATGCTTCACATAGTGCTTCTTCATAAGTTCTATCTTCATCTGAATAAATACAAAAATAATTATCTGTGTAAATATCAAAATATTTATGAAAAGCATATGTTGCCAGTGAAGCGGAAATGCTACAGAGTTTTTGTACTTCATAATCAAACCAAGCGCAAGTATTTAATTCTTGATAATCAATTAAAATTAAGGTAATTTCATCTGATTGAGTGTAGCCAAATACACAACCTTGAATTTGAGAACATAGATATTGCATTGTTGATTGCATGGTTCTCATAAAAATATCATCAAAAGGTTTGCGGAGATGGCGGGTAAACGTATGAAAAGCGCGGCCATCTAGCCTAATGGCGACAGGGGTCCGCCTTAATAGTCTTGTTTTTGAGACATTTTCATAATTATGTTTCATTCTATTGCCGATATCCAAATGTTCCATTACTATTCCTCTTTCTTTAAATATACATGCCAAACATAGGGTCCATCAAGAAAAGAGCTAAAATATTTATAACCATATTTAAGAGTATCTTCAATGGACCAACCTGTGCCAATCAAAGCACAATATAATTTTTCTACAGGCTTATCTGTATCTACTTCTGCCCATAAACACATATCCCCATTTGGATCTTCATGAATCCATAACAGATTTGCATCTTCTGGTATTTCTATTACATTTTGTAGTGGATATTTATATATAGTTTTCATAAGTGCATCCTTTCATATCAAAAAATGGACAAGTCAAATCACATTGAAAATCATTCATACAATCTGCATCATCATCATCTTTAATATTATCTTCATCTTCTTCTTCAAATAGATCCCTGTCACAAAGCGGCCATATCTGTCTTTTTACGCCCTGTTCTTCCATATTTTTATAATCATAATAATCTTGCGCGGTCTTGGCTCCATAGTTTTCATGGACCCAGGTATAATGCGTCATAAGGACGCCCGCCGCATACTCTTTTAATTCTTCTTCTGTGTAAACGGGAGGTTCTTCTTTATTATCCTCAATAATATATCGAGTTCCTTTAACTTCTTTTCCTTTAAACATTATTGGTTGATTAAAAAGTTTTCTAGTTACTTTTGCTCGATAATTACGCAAATCAGGAGGAATAAGAGAACTTTTTCCTGAGTGTAAATTAGCAAGTAAATCAATTGCTGCCATACCTTTTACAACTACATTACCCATATTTTTTAATACTCCTTTATTTTATAATTTATTATAACATTATTTTTATTAAAAATCAATAAGTGCATTGACAAACCGAAAAATTTTTGGTATAATAAAACTAGTTAAGTAGAAGAAAGGAGAATATATCTATTGGAATTAGATTATTCATTACAGACTCCTCAAGAGAGGAATGAATTGGTTCATAAACTTATTGCGGAGACTCCTTCTGAACAGCTTACACCCAGATATTTAGAAATATTAAGCGATTATATTATATTCGCTATGGATAAAGAAGAGCGAAAACAGAAAAAAATATTAACTGAAAATAGATTAGTAACCGTTAATAAAAGAGAAACTTCTTATGAAGGACTTGTTGGTAAATTAGAAAATGGAGAAGATGGTATTTATAATATGATTACCAATGATAAGAATATTATTTTTACTCCAAAGATCTCTATTACAGAACAAGATTTAGCTGATATTCCTGAATTGCGAAAATTAAGAGAAGCTATCGCGCGGGTTGAAAAAGAGATAGAAGGTGCGACTGGCAAACGTAAATTTTTGCTTAAAAAACAATTAATAGAAATGAGACAAGATCAATATGTAATTAAAAATTCTTTTAAGCCTCCTATGTACTGTGTAAATGGTATAAAAAGTTTTACAAAAATTGATTTAAACGAAACTATTTCTATTGACTCTGATGGAGAGGTTAAATCCAATGGATTAATTACATTAATTAATCCAACTCATGTATCTTTATTGTTATGTAATTACTCAAAATTAAAAGAAGACTCATGGGGTAATTTTATTAGTGACTCTTATTATTTAATGGAAGACTTAGATGAATTAGTAGAAAAAACTTTAAAACATAAACATCCTTTATTATATGATTTATTAATTTTTAAAATTGATGGTAGACAAAATATAGAAATTCAAGAAATGCTTTATAATATTCATGGAATTAAACATTCGTTAGAATATATTTCTTCATTATGGCGAAATAAAATTCCTAAGCTGTTGGCGGAGCAGGCACAACAAGATTATTTAGTTTGGTATTATACTATTAAAGAACGTGGAAAATGGAAAAGATGTTCCCGGTGTGGACAAATTAAATTAGCTCATAATAAATTTTTTTCAAAAAACAAAACCTCAAAAGATGGATTTTATAGTATTTGTAAATGTTGTAGAAATTCAAAAACTAAGGACAAAAAATAATAATTAAATAACTATTATTTTAACTGAAAACAAGGAGGAAAATTTTTATGAGTGAAATGAAATACTGTAGTAAATGTGGAAAAACAATGGACGAAGGTAATTTCTACACCTATAAGGATGGACAAAAGACAGAGTTATGTAAAAAATGTTTAACTATGCATATAGATAACTTTAATCCTAGTACATTTCTTTGGTTATTAGAAAAAATGGACGTCCCATATATTCCTACAGAATGGAATAGCTTACGAGATAAAGCATATGCAAAAGATCCTGTTAAAATGAACGGTATGTCAGTATTCGGCAAATATCTTTCTAAAATGAAATTAAAACAATGGAAAGACTATTCTTGGGCAGATACTGAAACAATAGGAAAAAAATCATCGGTGGAAAGAACTCCCGAAATGATAGAACAGGAAGAAGCATTAAAGCTTCAATTAGAAGCTGGAGAGATTTCAGAAGCTCAGTATAGAACATTAGTTAGTACAGAAACTTTACATGAGGAAGAAAATCCTTATATAAATATGTATGGTGTTGGTAATTATAACAATCCTTTTGCAAATGAAGATGATTTTATGAAAGAAGAAGAATTGCCAGATCCAACTTCTGAACTAACTCAAGATGATAAGATCTATTTAGCAGTTAAATGGGGAACATCCTATAAACCAGCTGAATGGATTGAATTGGAAAAAAATTATACTGAAATGATGAAATCATTTGAGATTGAAGATGCAGACTCAATTAATACATTGAAATTACTTTGCAAAACCAATCTTAAAATGAACCAGGCTATTGATTGCGGGGATGTGGATGGTTTCCAGAAATTATCCAGAGTATCAGATGCATTACGTAAGTCCGCAAAGTTTACTGCGGCACAGAATAAGAAAGAAAAAGGCGATTTTGTAGACAGTGTAGGAGAGTTAATTGTTCTTTGCGAAAAAGAAGGTTTTATTCCTAGATTTGCTACAGATATACCTCAAGATAAAGTAGATCAAACTCTTAAAGATATGAATAATTACTTATATAAATTAGTTACTCAAGATTTAGGATTTGGTCAGCAAATTGAAGATTCATTAAAGAAAATCCAGTTACAAAAAGAAATGAATGAAAAAGAAGATTTAGATTACGATGATGATGAGATGGAAGAATTAGAAGATGAAGATTATGAAGCTTTTTATGAAGCTAAAAGACTTCAGCAAGAGCAGGATAGAGAATTAATTAGAGGAGATATGATTTAATGAGCTTAAGTGATTTAATGAATATCTCCTCTAGCTCTGCAAAAACAGAACTATCTGAGGCGCGAATTAAAGCACAGATTCCTGTTATTAGAGAATATGTTGCTTTTTGGCGGGAATATCCAGATATATTTGTAGAATTTTTATGCGGATCTAATCCAGAAAACTTTCATCTGTTCTTTTATCAACGCATATTTTTACGCGCGGTTATGCGACATAGATATGCCTATGCTACATTTCCTCGTGCTTATTCAAAATCATTTTTATCAGTTCTAATTCTTATGTTGCGTTGTGTTCTTTATCCTAATTCTCACTTGTTTGTAACTACTGGTGGAAAAGAGCAGGCTGCGGGAATTGCTAAAGAGAAATCAGACGAGCTTTGTAAGCTTATACCTGGTCTTAAGAATGAAATAGATTGGGAGCGTGGTAAATCTAAATCTTCAAAAGATAATATTGAGCTTATTTTTAAAAACGGTAGTAAGCTAGATATTATGGCGGCTAGGCAGACATCTCGTGGTAAACGTGCTACCGGCGGATTAGTAGAGGAATGTATCCTTGTAGATCAAACTGCATTGAATGAAATTATTATTCCTACTATGAACGTTAATAGACGTCTACCAGATGGAACGCGACATGAAGAAGAAGTTGTTAATAAGAGTCAAATTTTTGTTACAACAGCAGGATGGAAACAAAGTTATGCTTATGAAAAATTAATTCAAACTCTTATTCAACAAATTATTGAGCCAGATCAAGCTGTGGTTATGGGCGGAACCTGGCGTATTCCAGTTATGGAACAATTATTAAGTAAAACATTTATTGAAGAGCTTCGCTTAGATGGAACTTATAATGATTCATCATTTGCAAGAGAGTATGAATCTGAATGGAGCGGAGATGCGGAAAATGCTTACTTCTCATCTGAACAATTTGATAGACATAGAGAATTACTTCAGCCTGAGTATGAATATAGCGGCCGGTCAAATAAAAATGCTTATTATGTCATTGGCGTCGATGTAGGCCGTAAAGGTTGTACCACTGAGGCCTGTGTATTTAAGGTAACGCCCCAGCCGCAAGGTACGTCTATGAAGACGTTGGTTAACCTCTACTCTTGGGATGAAGAACATTTTGGTATTCAATCTATTAATTTAAAGCGTTTATTTTATAAATATAAAGCGCGTAGATTAGTGGTCGATGCTAATGGTCTTGGTATTGGTTTAGTTGACTTTTTAATTATGCCACAGGAAGATCCGTCAACTGGAGAATATTTTCCTGGTTTTGGTGTATACAATGATGAAGAAAATTTCTATAAAAAATATAAAACAGCAGATACAGAAGAAGAAGCTCTATTTTTAGTAAAAGCAAATGCTCCTATTAATACAGAAGCTCATAGCTATGTACAAACTCAATTGTCAAGTGGAAAAATCAAATTTTTAATTGATGAGGTTCAAGCAAAAAATAAATTAATGGGAACTAAGATGGGTCAGGGAATGAGCGCAAATAAGCGAGCTGATTACTTAAAACCTTTTACTCTTACTACCATTTTAAGAGAACAAATGCTTAATTTAATTGAAGAAAATGAAGGTGTAAATATTCTTTTAAAACAAAGTTCTAAGAGTATTGCAAAAGATAAGTTCTCTGCTTTTGAATATGGTTTATATTATATTAAGCAAGAAGAAGATAAAAATAAGAAAAAGAAAAAACGTGATATAAGTCAAATGATGTTTTTTACATCAAGATAGGACAAAATAAGAAAAAGATAATCTATGATTTTTTAAGTATTAAAGTATAAGGAGGATAAAATGCGAGCAAGTCGTGGAGAAATAAAAATAGAAGAGATTTTAACTAATGCAGGTTTAAACTTTAAAGAAGAATATACTTTTCCAGATTTATTAAGTAGCAATGGTCGTCCCCTTAGATTTGATTTTGCGGTATTTGATGATAACGATGATTTAGATTTTTTAATAGAATACCAAGGCATTCAACACTATGAAGCTAAAAGTAAATTTGGTGGAATTAGTGGATTAAGAAAACAACAATATAATGATATGAAGAAGCGGGAATACTGTAAAAGACACCGTATTCCCCTTTTACTTATTCCTTATTGGGATGAGGGCAGAATTGATTATGATTATATTATGACCTTAGCAGGATATTAAAAAATTTATTCCAGATAAAACTTGACAAAATTTTAGTTTTATGTTATACTTAAAACTGGAAAGGAGAAAGGTACATATCTTGATTAATAGAGTAGATAGAATTAAACAAAAAGGCTTTAATATGGATAGAGTAAATACCACAGAGAACCTTTCCTTAGAAGCTTCAAATCAGCCAACAGATTTTTCAAAAATTAAAGTTGGTTTAAAAGTGTTGGATGATGCAGTCTTAGATTTAAGTAATTACAAGAAGATGAATCCAAGATTTGGAGATAAGAAAGAAGTTTTAAGAGCAATTCATTCTGGTGATTTAGAATTAATGCGAGATATATCAAATTTCTTTTATAAATCAAGCGGTATCTATTCAAGACTTTGTAGATATATGGCTTATTTATATAGATACGATTGGATGATTACACCCTATGTTAATTCAGATAGTTTAAAAAATGATAAAGTGCTAGATGGTTTTCATAAAGCATTATTATTTTTAGATAATTTTGAAGTTAAGAAATTTTTTGGTGAAGTCGCATTAAAGGTTATTAGAAATGGTTGTTATTATGGATATTTAATTCCACAAGCTGATAGAATGGCAGTTCAAGAGCTGCCGCCTAAATATTGCCGTTCAAGATTTGAAGTAAATAATAAACCTGCCATTGAATTTAATATGAGATTTTTTGATGATATGTTTAAAGACACAGCGCAAAAAATGAAAGTATTAAATTTATTCCCAAAAGAATTTAAAAAGGGATATATATTATATAAAGAAGGAAAATTACTTCCAGATTTTGCAGGTGATACCGCAGGATGGTATCTTCTTGATCCCGCAGCCGCTTTTAAGTTTAATATTAATGGCGAAGATTTTCCTGCTTTTGTTTCTGTTATTCCAGCAATTATAGATTTGGATGAAGCACAAGAGCTAGATAGAAAGAAAATGCAACAAAAATTACTTAAAATTATTATTCAAAAAATGCCATTAGATAAAAATGGTGATTTAGTTTTTGATGTTGATGAAGCTCAACAATTACATAATAATGCGGTAAAGATGTTGCAAAAAGCAATTGGAGTAGATGTATTAACTACATTTGCAGATGTAGATGTTGCTGATATGGCAGATAAGAGTACAACTACTACAACAGATGAATTAGAAAAGATTGAAAGAACTGTATATAATGAAGCAGGTGTTTCTCAAATGCAATTCAATACTGATGGTAACATTGCTCTTGAAAAATCTATTTTAAATGATGAGGCGGCAATGTATAATCTATTAGTACAATTTGAATCATTTTTAAATACATTACTTGCACCTTTTAATACTGCCCCTAAGAAAATTTATTTTAGAGCGCAGATTTTAACTACAACAATTTACAACTATAAGGAAATGTCAAAATTATATAAAGAACAAGTTCAAATGGGTTATTCAAAAATGCTTCCACAAATTGCTTTGGGACATTCTCAAAGTTCTATTTTAGCAAATGCTTATTTTGAAAATGATGTTCTTGAATTAATAAATGTATTTATTCCACCTCTTTTAAGTTCTACTATGAATGCAGATGCCTTAAAGGGCGGCAAAAATGGAGAAGAAAAAACTGCGGGTAGAAAAGAAAAAGAAGATGATCAAAAGTCTGAAAAGACAATTGCTAATAGAGAAAGTATGAATTAGAAAGGAGAAGCATAATGCATCAATCGGTTGCAACTATTAGTTCTCCTGAGTTTATAAATTTAAAACCTTTGGACATTAATCCTTTAATGTCCAAATGTGAAATTAAAGTATTATACTTGGGAGAAAATCGTAATCATAGTTACATTTCAAAAGAAGTAGCTACTGAGATGGCAAAAACCTTGCGTGGAGCTCCTATTGTAGGATGGTTTAAAGATGACACTCAAGATTTTGGTGATCATGGTAGACAAATTATTATTGAGGGCGGAGAAATTAAATTTAATTGTTTAACGACTCCTTATGGATTTGTTGCCCCCAATGCGGAAGTATGGTTCCAGAAATTTGAAGATTATGATGATTTTGGTAATTCTATTGAAAGAGAATATTTAATGACTACTGGTTATTTATGGACTGGTCAGTTTGAAGAGTGCAAAGTGGCAGTTGAAGGCGATGGCCGCCCTCATTCAATGGAATTAGATGAAGATACATTAGAAGGTCATTGGTCAAAAAATTTAAAAACAGATATTGAATTTTTTATTATAAATGACGCGATATTTTCAAAATTATGTATTTTAGGAGAAGATGTAGAACCTTGTTTTGAAGGCTCAAGTGTAAAAGCTCCAGAAGTAAGTGCATCTTTTACTAAAGTAGATGATAATTTTAAAAATTCTTTATTTACTATGATGCAGGAATTATATACTGTATTAGAAGGAGGACAGTCAATGGAAGAAACTACAAAAGTTACCACTCCAGAAACAGAAGATCCTGTTGTAACAGAATTTTCTGAAAATTCTGAGGACAATGTAGCTCAAACTGTTGTTGAAGAAAATCAAAATTCTATAGAAGAACCTGTTCAACCTACTTTTGCAGAAAACAAAGATGATGAAGAAGAAGAAGAAAAACCTGCTGAAGATGAGAATGAAGAAAAAAATGATGAAGAAGATGAGAAAAAGAAAAAAGATGAAGAGAAATATTCTCTTTTAGAATCTCAGCATCAAGAACTTCAAACTCAGTATGAAGATCTTCAGACTAAATTTACTTCTTTACAGGAAAGCTATAATGAGCTTGTAGCTTTTAAGAATCAAATTGAAGATGCTAAAAAGGATGAGTTGATTAACAGTTTCTATATGCTTTCTGATGAAGATAAAGCTGATGTTGTTGCAAATAAGGCTACCTATTCATTAGAAGACATTGAATCAAAATTATCTGTTATTTGCGTAAGAAAGAAAGTTAATTTTACTGAAGAAACTGAAGCAGATAACGAAAATAAAAATGTTATTACTAATTTTAACTTAAATTCTGTAGAAGAGTCAGTGCCCGCTTGGGTAAGCGCTCTAAGAAACACACAGAATAGTAGAGCGTAAAATAAGGAGGATATATCAATGGCTTTAACAGTTAAAAGAATTGGTTTTGGTCAAGTTGAGCCAAATCATCTTTCTGCTCAAAGAACTGCTCAGATCTATGCACAGTTACCTGCTGCAGAGGATATCAATATTCTTGAGAATGGTCAGTTCGTAAAATATGACTATGCTACTGGTGAGGTTAATTTCACTGGTAAGGGCGAATGGATGATGGTTTTCAACGAAATTAAGCTTTATGACGATAGATGGAGAGAGTCATACAAAGACTTCGCCATGATTAAAGAAAATTATACTCCAGGTGGAGATTATACCCATGAGGGTTGGGGACCTTTCAAAGGACAGATGGTTCCTCGTGTAATTAAGACAAATGTTGGTGACATTTATACTACTAACTGTGTAGGTGCAGCAAATACAAGCGGAAAAGCAGAGTACGCTGGTATCGAACTTACAGTTGGTGATCTCTTAAAAGTTAGCGAAGAAGGTTTCTTAGTTGCTGGTGGAGATCTTGAAGCAGATGATATGGTATGGCAGGTAGTAAAAGAATATACTATGGCTGATATGCAACCTGCTGTTAAGCTTATGAGAGTGAAATAATTAAGGAGGATAAAGGAATGTTACAGAGAAATGATTTAATTACTTTGGCAAAACTTGCAGCAAATGCTAATCCTTCTGCTCCCGTAGCTTATTCTTTTGGAGAAGAAAAATTTAGTTATGCTGATTTAGCTGAAACAGTTCGTAAAGAGTTTAAAGAACTTGCAGGAACTTATCAGTTATTCCGTGAAAATAAAAACATTATCTTTACTATCATGGAAGAAGTTGTTGAGGACGTTCTTCCTAAGAGAGTATTAGAGCAATATGGACAGTTCGCTGAGATTAAGACTTATCCTCAAGGAGTTAAGCCTGTATTTACACAGCGTATTACTGAAGCTGCTAAGAGACGTGCTAAGCAGTTCGTAACAAAAGTTGGTCTTGCTGGTGTATACGAAGTATTCAAGCTTGATGGACGTAGCTACGAAGTTCCTACTAGCGCATTTGGTGGAGCAGCACAAATTGGTTTCGAGGAATTCCTTGATGGCCGCGTAGATTTCGCAGATGTTCTTGAAATCGTTATGGAAGGTCTTGATAGAGCAATCTATATCGAGATCGAAAGAGCTCTTAAGGGTGCTGTAGAGAACCTTCAAGATGCTAATAAATCTATTCAGACTTCTTTTGATGAGGCTGAAATGGATAGATTACTTCAAATCGCTGATAGCTATGGTAAAGCAACTGTTTATTGTACATTTGAGTTTGCTGCTACTATGGTTCCTGCTGAGGGATGGCGTTCAGATGACATGAAGAATCAAAGATGGAACAATGGTTACTTAGCTAACTATAAGGGACATCAGGTAATTGTTCTTCCTCAGTCTTTTGAAGATGATACAAATAAAGTAAAAGTTATCGATCCTTCTTATGCATGGATTATTCCTTCTGGTTCCGGCGAGAAGCCAGTTAAGGTTGCTTTTGAAGGCGGTACAATCGTTCGTGAATACGAGAATAGAGATCTCTCTAGAGAGATTCAGATGTACAAGAAAGTTGGCGTAGCAGCAATTGTTACTAACAACCTTTGCGTATATAGAAATACTGAATTAGTTCAACAGTAATTTCATAGGGGAGATATAATTTATATCTCCCCAATTTTTTAGATTTATAGAGATAAAAGGAGATAATATATGTTAAGTAATGATACTATCATTAAAGTAAAAAGCAGAACTAGCGGAAAAATTGGTTATAAGATTCCAGAGATGAATGGCTTAAAGCGTTCATTTGCAAAAGGTGAAGTTAAGGAAATCACTTTTGATGAATTGAAGAAACTTTCTTATTTACCTGGCGGAATGGTAATGATTAAAGAATATTTAATTGTAAATAATGAAGAAGCTTTAAAAGAATTAGGTATTCACGTTGAGCCAGAATATTTTTATACTGAAGCAGAAGTAAAAAGATTACTTGAATATGGTTCTATTGAGCAGTTTTTAGATTGCTTAGATTTTGCACCTCAAGGAACTCTTGATTTAGTAAAAGATATGGCAGTTAGAATGGAAATTAATGACATCCGCAAGAGAGAAGCCATTAAAACAAAAATGGGCTTTGATGTAACTAAAGCCATTGAACTTAATAAAGAAGTAGAAGAAGAGGATGTAGTTGAAGCTAAGGCTAGACGTTCAGCGCCAGTGAGTACATTAGCAGAAACTGCAGAGCAGGCACCTGTTAGAAGATATAAAGTAAAAGGGGAATAATTTAATGCAAACTCTTTTCAAAGATATTTATAGTATTTTCTTTGGCAAGATTACAGATGATATGTACATGGAAATGGACAGATATGAAACTGAATCTCTAAAGAAAGAATTACTGTTAAACTCTTTGCATTATTTTGAATTTCCGAGACAAGATATTTATGATTTTAATGAAGAGTTAGAAGAATACAATATCGAATTAACAAAAGAAGAAATCAATATCATTGCTACTTATATGATTGTAGAGTGGATTGGTCAACAACTTGCAAGTGTTGAAGTCACTCGTATGAAATATAGCGGGGCAGATTTTAAATTTACTTCACAAGCTAATCATATGCAAAAATTATTAGCTTTAAAGAAGGATTATGAAAGATTAGGTTTTCATTTACAAAGGTTATACAAAAGAAGACTTGCTGATGCAAATGGTATTATGCGCTCAACCTTTGGTCAAATTATGGAGCCTCCTAAATGATTTTAAAATATGACATTGATATTGATAATGTCGCCATTAAGAATACTTTAAAAAAATTTACTAATCAATTATATAAATTATTACCTAGCCGCGAAGAAGGTCTTGATTGGGAAAAACCTTTAACCACTCTTATTGAAGAGATGGCGGGAATGGAGCGGCTAATGAGAGAATTTCAAGAACCTTTATTTTTGATATTTTGTAAAATGGAAGGATTGTTTATTTTAACTCAAGAAGAAGATTTCTTTTTATATAGAAGAACTATTTTTGAATGCTTGGGTTTAATAAATGGAATTATTAAGCAGCTATGATTGGTTTAGATAATATGAATACTCGCTTAAAGTATCAAGGCGGCAATGCGGAATCAAGGATGCAAAAAGACAAACTGAGAGGACTAAAAAGGGCGCTTTTATATTCCTATCAGGCTGAAACTATCGCGCTTAATGACGGCCGCGAGTTTCGATGTTTAATTAATCCAGATAATTTAAAAATGGATTATGATATAAAAATTTTATCCATTCCTTTTCAAGATATATGTTTAAATGCTGATAAGGAATTTGATACAACCACTGCAGGATTACAGCTTATAGATTTAAAAGTTGGGGATTCTTTTTATTGGAAGAGAACTGATACATATTGGTTAGTTACTATGGAATATTTAGAAGAGTCTGCTTACAAGAGGGTAGAAATTCGTAAATGCACAGATGAAGTGGATTTAAATGGAAGATTTTATAAGGTCTATGTAAAAGGACCAAAAGAAACTACTATTCCTTGGAATCAAAAAGCTGGTATTGTTTGGAATGATATGAATTATAAAATTGAAATGTATATTGCAAAAGATGAATATGTATCAGAATATTTTGCAAGATTTAAAACTTTAAAAATTGATGGTAATACATACGAAGTCCAGACAATTAATAAATATAATAATGATTCAAATATAGTTATTGTTACTTTAAAAGAGTATTTTAATAATACTATTTTAGAAGAATCATTAGCGCGGGAGGAAGAAGAGGAAAAACCTAATCTTACCTATGAGATTGAAGGACCCGCAGAAGTACATCCATATGACATTGTTACTTATAAATTAAATGCGGCAACAAATGAATATAAATGGATGGTTAGCAACAATAAAGCCCGAATCATCGCGACAGAGGGCAACGCCGCCACAGTAGAAATTATAACTGGTAGAAGCGGCAAGTTTGAATTAACTTGCAATGACTATTTCTTACCTGTTACTATTGTGTCGATATAATATAAATTGGAGATACAAGGAGTTATTATGATAAGAGATTTAACAGTTCCAAAGTGTGAATCTTCTTTTCTCTCTTGCGAAAAAGATATTGAATTAATCTTAAAGAAACTCTTTATAACAAGTAGACCTTACAGCAATGAATTAAAAAGATTACTTGTAATTAATACTAAAGACTGTTTAGATAAAGATTATTCAAGTATTATTGATGAATATTCAGTTGCTCGTTTAAGAGAGGAAGGTTATATTAAGTTAGAGCCTAAGATTACGTTTCCAGAACATGAGGAAGTAAAATCTTATTTACATATATCTTTTGACAACTTCACGCCAAGTGAAAATCCTCAATTTAGAGATTGTATTGTAAGTTTTGATATTCTTTGTCACACTGACTATTGGGATATTGGGAATTATAGATTAAGACCTTTAAAAATTGCGGGATATATTGATGGATTATTAAATAACACTCGCTTAACTGGAATTGGAACTTTTCAGTTCTTAGGATGTAGTGAATTAGTGCTTGATGAAAATCTTTCTGGATATACATTAATGTTTCAAGCTGTTCATGGCAGCGATGATAGGATTCCTGTTAAAGATTAATGGATGATTTATTATTAATATCTGGTAATGATATACCTTTTCCTGAAGCACAATTAGTTATCCATCAGCCATCTTTAAAAGAAATTGCTTTTATTGGTGAGTTAGCTTTTTTTACTGGATGTGAATTAATTAATTTTTCCAAAGTTCTTTTAGAAGAACAGGACAAAATTAATTTAGAGAATAAGTCGAATTTTGACATAATAATGTCAGTAGTAAATGATAAGACTAATGAAGTAACAAAAGAAAATGCTGAGATGTTTATTACTTTATTAGAATTAATTTTACCACAATATCAAATTAAGATATTGAAAGATCAAATTGTTTGTTTTACTCAAAATGAAGCTCATAGTATTAATAATATGAACTTTGAACAATTTAAGCAAATCATTATAAAAATGTTTTGTTTGGATAAAAAATCTTCTGATGATATGGTTTATAATCCTGGCGGAGCAAGGGCGGCTGAGCTCGCTGAAAAGTTCTATAGTGCCAGACGAAAGATTAATAAGGCAAAAAATAAAAATCAAAAAAAGATTTCTATTTTGAATAGATATGTTTCTATTCTAGCTGTTGGATTAAATAAAGACATTAATAGTTTAATGAATTATACTATTTATCAGATTTACGATGAGTTCCAAAGATATGAGCTAAAACAAGCATTTGATATTCATTTAAAGGCTCAAATGGCAGGAGCTAAGAATTTAAAAGAAGTAGATGAATGGATGAAAGATTTACATCCTTAAATCTAAATATTTTCAATTTTATTAAGGAGGACAAACGCACATGAAGTTCGGTGTTCGTGAAATTGCTAACGTAGTATTTAGAGCAAAATCAGATATGATGATTGGCAATCAGTTATTTAGAAAAAACCAACCAGTTCTTTATATTGATACAGCAAAAACTTCTACTCTTGAGGGTGCAGCAACCACAGTATATGCTACTGGTGGTAGAGGTAATACCCGATTAATCGCATGGGAAGGTGAGAAAACCCTTACTTTCACAGTAGAAGATGCATTGTTATCACCTATCAGCTTCTCTATGCTTTCTGGTGCTGGTTTACTTAAGGGTGCAGCAGATGATCATGACAATGTTTATGTTCATGCTACAACTAGAACCACAATTGGA
>JAEIGA010006136.1_pt1 | contig 18293 bp, 20 predicted proteins | sample 9270691 | NCBI WGS metagenome assembly JAEIGA01 (sample SAMN17057246, study PRJNA624740) | gut metagenome | biome: biome; isolation source: fecal sample | host: Bos grunniens | place: China: Xizang | collected 2019
AAAACCGCAAAAGGTTCGTGCCGCAGCGTTGAAGGATTTTCGATTTACGATGCGGTTGAAGCCGTTTCGGAATGCCTTGACCATTTCGGCGGCCACACCCTTGCCGCAGGCGTAGGTCTCAAGTCGGCAAGAATCGATGAATTCAGAAACAGAATCAACGAATACGCTTCCGATAAGGAGATGCCCTTCGCTCTCCAAAAGATTGACTGCAAGCTCCAGATATCGTCGCTTAACCTCGATATGCTCGATTCCCTTTGCTTCCTTGAGCCCTTCGGCTCGGGCAATCCGCAGCCCTGCTTCGGGCTCTTCGGTGTGCGAATCGATGACGTTGCCGGGATTTCCGAAGGCAAGCATATCCGCATGAATGTTTCAAAGAACGGCGCAAGAGCCGGCGTTGTCTATTTCGGAATGCCCGAAAAGAGATTTCCTTTTGATAAAGGCGATACCGTTGACCTTGCCGTTAACCTTGACCGCAACGTTTATAACGGCGAAACGAGGGTTTCCGTAATCGTCAGAGGCATCCGCCATTCGGCTACCGATGAAGAAAAAGTGCTTGATTCAATCAGGCTCTACGATAAATTTTCTCGCGGTGAAAAGTTGACGGCTGAAACAGCGGCTCAGCTTCTGCCGTCAAGAGAGCTGGAGGTTGCCGTTTTTAAGGCGATCAAAGCAAAACCGCTTAATGATAAATACTGCGAATCGCTTTGCGTAAGGCTGGGCGATTCGGGCGAAAATCTCGCACGCATAAGCGCAGTTGTTGATATTATGCTTGAAATGGGAATTCTGCAGGTTGATGAGGAAGGTACGGTCAGTGTGCCCGAAAATCCGCCCAAAGTAAATCTTGAGGATTCCCTTATTATGAAACGGATTAAGAAATTTATTTAACCCCAAGGTGATTATATGAACGATTTCATCCAAGGAACGCAAAAGGTTTATTCCTCGCCCGAAGAATGTATGAACGAGCTGCTTGAAAAGGTCAGCAAAACTTACAGCGAAGAGGAAATTCAGTTTGTAAAAAAAGCATATGAAATTGCAAATGCCGCCCATGAGGGTCAGTTGCGCCTTTCGGGCGAGCCGTACATCACGCATCCTTTGAATGTTGCAATGATTCTTGTCAAGCTCGGCATGGACGAAGCTTCGGTTGTTGCGGCGATTCTGCATGACACGGTTGAGGATACAACCCTTACCTATGAACAGGTTAAAGAACAGTTCGGCGAAACCGTTGCCGAACTTGTTGACGGCGTAACCAAAATCGGCAAGGTACCCCTCCAGACAAAGGAAGAACAGCAGTCGGAAAATATCCGCAAGATGCTCCTTGCAATGTCCCGTGATATCAGGGTTATCATCATCAAGCTTGCCGACAGGCTCCACAATATGAGAACTCTTATGTTCAAAAATGAGCAGCGCCGCCGCGAAATTGCGCTTGAAACGCTCGAAATATATGCCCCCATCGCGCACCGCCTCGGTATCAGACCGATAAAAGAAGAGCTTGAAGACCTTTCTATCAGCTATCTTGACCCCGTTGCGTATGCTGATATCGGCAACGCGCTTGAAGCACAGAGTAAGACGAGAAACGAATACCTTGCCGATATCAAGGTGAGGATTGAAGAAAGAATCAATAACGTTGTTGCGGGCGCAAAGGTCAACGGCAGAATCAAATCCGTTCACGGCATATACCGAAAAATGTATATGCAGAATAAGAATTTTGATGAAATTTACGATATTTACGCAGTCAGAATAATTGTCGATTCCGTTATCGACTGTTATAACTGCCTGGGCGTAATCCACGATATGTTCAAGCCCATTCCCGGCAGATTCAAAGACTATATCTCAACCCCCAAGCCCAATATGTATCAGTCGCTGCATACAACCGTTCTCGGCAAAGAGGGTATTCCTTTTGAAGTTCAGATAAGAACGTGGGAAATGCACCATACCGCCGAATACGGTATTGCGGCGCACTGGAAATATAAGCTCGGTATCAACGGCACGGCGAAGTTTGAGGAACGCCTTTCCTGGATTCGCCAGTTACTTGAAAACCAGAGCGAAAGCGACGGCGTTGAAGATATTGTTACCACCATCAAGAGCGACCTTGTGCCCGAAGAGGTGTTTGTTTTCACCCCCAAGGGCGACGTTTTCAACCTCCCGATGGGTTCAACAGTAATCGACTTTGCTTATGCCGTTCACTCGGCTGTCGGCAACAAAATGGTCGGTGCAAAGGTTGACGGAAGAATCGTTTCGCTTGATTATCAGGTCAAAACGGGTGAAATTGTCGAAGTCCTGACCTCTTCCCAGCAGGGCAAGGGTCCGAGCCGTGACTGGCTGAAGATAGTCAAAACCAGCCAGGCGAGAAGCAAAATCAGGCAGTGGTTCAAGAAAGAACGCAGGGAAGAAAATATTATCGAAGGCAGAGCTGAAGTTGAGAAAGAATTCAAACGCAATTTCATCAGGCTTTCTGAAAACGATTTCAATGAATTTATAGAAAAAATTGCCGAAAGGCAGCATTGCAAATCAGCTGAAGATTTTTATGCTGCTATCGGCTACGGCGGCATATCGCTTATGCGCCTTATGCCCAAAATCAAGGAAGATTACGTCAAGCTCACCAAAACGGAGGAACCCGTTATCCAGATTGCTCCCGTCAAGAAAAAGACTGCCAAGAGCAAGGAGGGCGTTGTGGTTGAAGGCATCGATAACTGCCTTGTTAAGTTTTCTCGCTGCTGCAATCCTCTGCCCGGTGACAATATTATCGGCTTCATAACCAGAGGCCACGGTGTTTCGATTCATACAAGAAACTGCACCAACGTTCCCGAAGATATATCAAAAGCGGGAGAACCCGACAGATGGGTTGTCGCTTACTGGGATACGAATATCAGGGAAGATTTCAAGAGCACGCTCCAGATTTTCTGCCTCAACAGAATCGGTCTGCTGGCGGATGTTTCGAGCATGCTTGCGGGTATGCGTATTATGATTAACGATATCAGCACCCGTAATACCAAAGACGGCAGAACGTCGATTGCCGTTACGGTTTCAGTCAACGGCGTTGAGCATCTCAATTCCGTTGTTGCCAAAATTTCAAAAATCGACGGCGTTCTTAACATTGAACGAACAGGCATATAAATAAGCAGGTGATCCTATGCGAGCTGTTATTCAGCGTGTAATAAAAACATCCGTCAGCGTTGACGGCGAAATAAAAGGCGCCGCAGGGAAGGGATACAACATCCTTCTCGGCGTTATGGACGGCGACGGCGAGGCTCAGGCTGAGCTGCTTGCCGCCAAAGTTGCAAAGCTCCGTGTCTTTGAAGACGAAAACGGTAAAATGAATAAAAGTATTCTTGATATCGGCGGTGAAATTCTTGTCATTTCGCAGTTCACTCTCTGCGCAGACATCCGTAAGGGTAACCGCCCGTCGTTTACGGATTCCGCCGCACCGCAGGAAGCTGAAAGACTTTATAAATATTTTTGCGATTGCCTGCTTTCAAACGGCATATCAAAGGTTGAAACGGGCGTTTTTGCCGCGGATATGCTTGTCAGTATCGAAAATGACGGCCCCGTAACGATTCTTATGGATACCGAAATCTGGGATAAACCGAGGAGATAAAAATGAAAGTTGAACTTGTTGAACTTGAACATCCCGTCTTTGCCAACTGCTATGCGGTTTATGATGAAGCTTCGGGAGAGGCTGCAATTGTAGACCCCGGCTGGTACGGCGATGCGGTCAAAGGCTATTTTGCGGCAAGACCCGATCTTAAGCTGAAATACGTGCTTCTCACCCACGGCCATTTTGACCATATTATGGGTGTTCACGGTATTCAGAAAGAGATGGGTGCGGAGGTTGTTATCCATTCCGCCGATGCGGGGCATCTCCTTGACCCCAAAAAGAGCCTTGCGGAAGGGAATATGCCCGAGCCGCAGTATCCCGTCACGGCGGATATCCTTGTTGCGGACGGAGATACTCTCACGCTCGGCGAAACCGAGATAAAAGTTATGAACACCCCCGGTCATACCGACGGATGTGTTTGCTATATTATCGAAAAAGACAGGTTTATTTTAAGTGGCGACACGCTTTTCTGCATGACTGTAGGCAGGACCGATTTTGAGGGCGGCAGCGATGAAAAAATGGTTGCTTCGCTCAAAAGACTTCTCGCCCTTGAAGGCGATTATAAGGTTTACCCCGGTCATAACCGCTCCACAACCCTTGAAAGCGAAAGAAAACGCAATTGGTATATCAGAAGGATGGTCAGATAAATGATTCTGCGAATTTTCGGCCACGATTTTCATTATGAATGTGAAAATCTTTGCAGAGTATATTTCCCTAACGAAAAAATTAATATTGTTTATTCCGACGAAGGATGCGACGAAAAAACGGTGACGACCGTCTGTTCCACCGTTGACGGCGGCAACGAGCTTACCGTAACCGCCGATATCTGCGGTGTTTCGAAAAGCCTGACGGCGACCGTTATCGCTCCCGAAGATGAACTGCGCGATAAATCCGAGCTTAAAACGGCTCAGATGATGTTTGCAATTCTTTCGGAACTGACGGGCTATACTCCGCCGTGGGGAGTGCTTACGGGCGTCAGACCCTCGAAGCTCATGCTCCGCCTTATCGAATCCATGGGCGAAGAGGGTGCTAGGAACTATTTCCTCAATAGCCTGCTTGTCAGCGAAGATAAAACCAATCTTGCTTATACCGTCGCAAAAGCGGAAGAAAAGATTGTGAATCTGTCGCAGCGTGATTCGTTCAGCCTCTACGTTTCGATTCCTTTCTGCCCCACAAGGTGCAGCTACTGCTCTTTCGTTTCCCATTCAATCGCAAATTCAAACGCAAAAAAGCTTCTTCCCGATTACCTTGAAAAACTCGGTGAAGAAATTGAATATACGGGCAAAATTGCCGCCGACCTCGGTCTGAGGCTCGAAAGCGTGTATTTCGGCGGCGGCACACCGGGCGTACTTGAAGCTCCGCAGCTTGACAGGCTGCTTTGCTCAATCGAAAAAAGCTTCGATTTGTCCGCTGTCAGGGAATATACCGTTGAAATCGGCAGACCCGATACCGTAACGCCCGAAAAACTCCGTGCGCTCAGGCTCCATAACGTCGGCAGAATCAGCATCAATCCGCAGACGTTCAACCAGAAAACGCTTGAACTTATCGGCAGGAATCACAGTGTCGAGCAAGCAGTCAAGGCTTACCAGCTTGCAGGTGCATACGGCTTCGACTGCATCAATATGGACCTTATCGCAGGTCTGCCCGAAGAAACTTTCGAGGACTTCCGTTCAAGCCTTGATACGGCGGTTTCGCTTTCCCCGGGAAATATTACTGTTCATACCCTTGCTCTCAAGCGTTCATCCGAACTCAATGCCATGGGCGAAGGCGTTGCAAACGGCAATGCCGCCAAAAAAATGCTTGAATATGCATCCGATGTTTTGCTCAGAAGCGGATATAACCCCTATTATATGTACCGCCAGAGCAAATGTGTCGGCAATCTTGAAAACGTCGGTTGGTGCAAAAACGGTAAAGAATGCCTTTATAATGTGTTTATGATGGAAGAATGCCACACCGTTCTTGCCGTCGGCGCAGGTGCGGTAACAAAGCTGCGTGAACCGGGCGGCACCAATATCGAGCGTATTTTTAATTATAAATATCCCTATGAATATATTTCCGGATTTGATAAGATTACCGAACGCAAAAACGGAATAAAGGACTTCTATTTGTCATACTAAATCTTATAGGGTGATAAGTATGATTAAAGATAAAAACAAAACAATGACCTGCGGCGTGATAAACGAACTTGCATCGTCGCCAAAAGATTTTTTGCTCAGCTGCACGTCTGATTATGCTGCGGCGGTTGAGAATGCGGCGGATATAATCTGTTCGGATGAAAACAAAAAAATAATAATGCTTGCAGGTCCCAGTTCTTCGGGCAAAACAACAACCGCTCATCTTCTTGCATCAGCGGTTGAGGGTAGGGGAGCAAAATGCTATCCCATTTCACTTGATGATTTCTATCATTCCCACAGCAGCAACAGATATCCTCTTGATGAAACCGGAAAACCTGATTACGAATGCGTTGAATCGCTCGACCTTGATTTGCTCCACCGCTGTCTGAATGAGCTTCTCAGCTGCGGCAAAAGCTGCCTGCCTCTTTTTGATTTCAAAAGCGGCGAGCGCAGCAGCGAAGTGCGTGAAATCGAGCTTAATAATAATGATATTATTATAATAGAAGGGCTCCATGCGCTCAATCCCGTTATAACCGAAACTCTTGACGCCCAAGCGCTTTTCAAAATCTATGTCAGCGTTTCTTCGCGCATATATGAAGAAGACGGCAGCGTTCTTTTTTCAAAAAGGGATCTGCGATTTATCAGGCGTATGGTTAGGGATTACAGAACAAGGAATTCTTCGCCTGATTCAACTTTTGCAATCTGGAACAGCGTTATGAGGGGCGAGGATAAATATCTTTTTCCTTTCGAACCTCTTGCCGACCTGAAGCTTGATTCTTTCCACGCTTGCGAGCCCTGCGTGCTTGCGGATGAAGGAATGCAGCTTCTGAAAAACGTCGGCGGTGAATATGCGGCAAAAGCGGCGCTTTTATATGAAAAGCTCGCTTTGTTTGATAAAATCGATTATTCAATCTTACCGGCAGATTCACTTCTGCGGGAATTTACAGGATAAGGAGTGACAGCCAAATGGCTTCAGAAAAGAAACAGTCTGTGCTTAACGGCGCAATGATGCTAATGTTTGCGGTAGTTCTTGTTAAGGTCATCGGTATGCTTTTCAAAATTCCGATGTCTGATATGCTCGGCAGCGTAGGCAGAGGTTATTTCAATTCGGCGTATGAGATTTACACGCCCATTTTTGCAATTTCAATGGCAGGTCTGCCCGTTGCGGTTTCAAGAATGGTTGCGGAAAACGTTGCGCTTGAAAAATTCCGCGAAGCAAGGGCAGTATTCAACGTTTCAAAGCGTGTTTTCATTATCGTCGGCACGGTCGGCACCGCAATCCTTCTGATTGCAACTTACCCCTATGCGGCTCTCGTTGCGGGCACAAAGAGTATCCCTGCTGTTTTGTGCGTTGCTCCGTCAATATTCTTCTGTTGCTTTATGTCGGCTTACAGAGGATATTATGAGGGCCTGCGTAACATGGGACCAACAGCCGTTTCGCAGGTTATTGAGGCTCTCGGAAAGCTGGTTATAGGACTTGCTCTTGCAAAGCTGATTATAACAATCGGCGAAGGTCAGTACGATTCAACCATCGGCGGAGGAATAGCCACCGTTTTCGGTCAGCAGGTTACAAATGAAACGGAAGCAAACAGCGTTATCGTTCCTTGGGCTGCCGCAGGCGCCGTGCTCGGTGTTACGGTCGGCTCTATTGCAAGTAACGGCTTCCTTATGATTTATTACAAGCTCAAAGGTGACGGCTTCACAAGAGTTCAGCTTGTCAATTCCCCCAAAGCACGCCATGGCAGCGATATCGCAAAGGAAATGATTGCAATCGCAGTTCCGATGGTCATAAGCTCACTTATTCTTAACATAACAAACCTCATTGATACCATCACTATCCAGACGAGGCTTGAATCGGCTCTCAATTCCGACTTCAATGCGGTTATCGACATGCATTCGGCATCAATTGAGCAGGCGGTTGCCCTCTCGCGCCTTAACCTTGCGGATATCGAAGAGGTTGTTAAGTATATCTGGGGTTCATACGGTACTGCTCTGGATTTCCGTAATCTTATTCCGACAATCACAATCCAGCTCGGCGTCAGTGCGCTGCCTGCGCTTGCTGCCGCATGGGCTGTCAAGGATAAGGCCAATATCCGCTCAACAATCGAAACCGTTATCCGCATCGGTATGCTCATTGCTCTGCCTGCAGGTATCGGTATGGCGGTTCTTTCCGAATCAATCCTCACCGTTATTTACGGCAGAGGCAACAGCTCCGATGCAGTTGCAATCGTTGCCCCCATTATCACGGCTTACGGCTTCGCAACCTGCATTATGGCGATTTCAACGCCCACAACAAGCATGCTCCAGGCAATCGGCAGAACGGATATCCCCGTTAAAACCGTTATTGTCGGCGCAATCTGCAAGATTGTCTGTAACTTTATCCTTGTCGGCACACCCGGCATCAATATCTACGGTGCGGTTGTCGGCACAATCCTTTTCTACGTTGTAATCGTTTCGTGCAACATGATTTCTCTGCTGAAGATTTCGCAGGTAAAGGTGCGCTGGTCATCGGTATTCGTAAAGCCCCTTATCTGTGCCGCTCTTTGCGGAATCACGGCTTATGCATCCAACAGCCTTCTTAACTTTATCTTCAAGCCCGATACAACTCAGAGCATCCTGAATATGGGTACGGTATCGCTCGGTATTTCGATTGTTCTGGGTGCAATCGTTTATGTGATTTCGCTTCTTCTTATCAAAGGCGTTGCCAGAGAAGACGTTACCGTTCTTCCCAAAGGAGAAAAAATTGCAAAAACCCTTGAAAAATACGGACTTTTGGGTTAGAATATAGGTTAGTTCATCAGGAGTGTGTTAAAATGCTTGACTTTGAACTCAAAGATTGCTATGATATTAGCGATTTGGTGGCGATTATGCGTTTGCTGCGTGCGCCGGGCGGTTGCCCGTGGGATGCGGAGCAGACTCATCAGAGCATCAAGAAAAATCTCATCGAAGAAACCTACGAGGTTATCGAGGCTATAAACAAAGACGATAAAACCCTTCTTTGCGAAGAACTCGGCGATTTGCTCATGCAGGTTGTTTTCCATTCCGTTATGGAAGAGGAAGCGGATGTTTTTGATTTTGACGACGTGGCTGACGGCGTTTGCAAAAAGCTCATCGAGCGCCATCCCCACATTTTCGGCGAAGTTGAGGTCAGCGGCGTTGACGATGTCCTCACCAACTGGGATGCAATCAAAAAGAAAACAAAAGGACAGAAGACCACAACCGATTCAATGAGCAGTGTTCCCCGTGAATTGCCTGCTCTTATGAGGGCAACCAAGCTCCAGAAAAAGGCGGCTGATGTCGGCTTCGATTGGGACGATGTTTCGGGCGCTCTCGATAAGCTTGAGGAAGAAATCGCGGAGCTGCGCTCAGCAATCGAAAAGAAAGATAAGCCCAATATGGACGAAGAACTCGGGGATATCCTGTTTTCTGCCGTTAATGTTTCAAGGTTTATCAAAACGGATGCGGAAGAAGCTCTCACCGCTGCCAGCGATAAGTTTTTGAACAGATTTTCTCTTGTTGAAGAACTCGCGGCAGAAAGAGGAATCGATATGAAATCATCTTCGCTTGAAGTTCTCGATTCTCTCTGGGACGAAGCAAAGGTTATTAAAAGCAAATAAATACTTTTCGTATTTATAAATAGAAATCAAAAGAATGGAGTAAAGAAAATGAATAAGACAGAACTCGTAAACGCAATTGCTAAGAACGAAGGCATCGAAAAGAAGTGCGCAGAAAAGGCAGTTAACGCTGTTTTTGCAGCTGTTGCAGATGCACTCGCAGCAGGCGATAAGGTTCAGCTCATCGGTTTCGGTACATTTGAAGTTCGCGAAAGAGCAGCTAAGCAGGCTCGCAACCCCAGAACAGGTGAAGTTATCACTGTTGAAGCAACAAAAGTTCCCGCTTTCAAGGCAGGTTCAGCTCTCAAGGCTAAGGTTGCAAAATAAGAAATCACGGGGCTGCGTTGTGCAGCCCTTTTCTTTTTGAGGTAAACAAAATGAGACTCGATAAGTATCTTAAAGTATCCAGAATCATAAAAAGGCGTACCGTTGCCAACGAAGCGTGCGACGCTCAGCACGTGAGCGTCAACGGCAAGGTTGCAAGAGCATCGTACGACGTAAAAGTCGGCGATATCATCGAAATCACCTTTGGTCAGAACACAAACCGCTTTGAAGTGCTCAGCGTTTCCGAGCATGCGACCAAAGAAAGCGCCGCATCCATGTTCAAACAGTTATAATATTAACGCCTTCCTGTGCATACATTTTATTGAATGTAAATCAGGGAGGTTTTAATTTATGATTGATGAAAAAAGCAAGCAGTCAATGCCGCATAATCTTGTGCTTGAAGACAGGAAGATGCTCACCGTTTCAGGCGTTGCGGACGTTGATTCGTTTGACGAAGAAACCGTTGTTGTTTTTACGGATCTGGGCGAACTGACTGTCAGGGGCAGCAATTTGCACATAAACCGCCTGAGCGTTGAGGTCGGCGAGTTAACGGTTGAGGGCAATATTTCAGCTCTGATTTATTCGCAGGAAAACGCGAAAAGCGGCGGATTTTTCAGCAAGGTGTTTGGGTAATGGAATATATTCTCGGCCTTTCTTCCCAGGGCAAAATTTTTCTTTTTTCGCTCGGCTTCGGCTTTTTGCTTGGCTTTGTTTACGATGTTTTTTGCTCGGTGCGCCAATTCGCACCGGGCAGCGCAAAGCTTGCCGTAGCAGCCGATACGGTGTGTTTTATCCTTTCGGCGGTGTTGACGTTTTTCTTTTTGCTTGTTGTTGATTTCGGGCGTATACGTCTTTATTCCGCAGCGGGTGAAATTGCAGGTTGGGTCCTGCATTATTTCACCGCAGGGTTTCTCTGGCGCAGAGCCTCCGGAGCTTTTCTGGCGGCTGTCGGCAGGATAATTGCGCTAATATTCAAGCCGTTTATTTTTATTTTCGGTAAAATTAAGAAATCAATCAAAAAGCTGTCGGTTTTTTTAAAAAAAAGTTCAAAAAAATAAATAAAAAATAAAAATTTATATTGCAAAAAACAGTGCCTATAGTGTATAATCTATATAGTTATTTGTATAATGATGTATTATGGCAAGAAAAGAGATTGATTAATGGCTTCTGTTAATGTAAAAAATAGAAAAAACAGTATCATACTGGCTGTGCTTCTTTGTGCGCTGGTGTGCTATTTTGTTGCGACCTTAATTAACCTTCAGTCAAAAGTAAAGGCTCAGCAGGCTGTCAACGATAAGCTTCAGGCTACATATGAGCAGCAGGTTGAGGATAATTCAGAGCTTGCCGATATTATCGAAAACGGCAACGAAACAGATAACATGGAGCGTATCGCACGCGAGCAGTACGGCTACGCAAAACCCGGCGAAAGGGTATATTACGATTCAACGGTGTCATAACACCGCATAATTATCAAATGGAAGGACATTCTTATCGTATGCAAATTGAAGAAGGTGCAATAGTCACCGGCAAAGTTACAGGCCTTACCGATTTCGGTGCTTTTGTTGAACTTGAGAGCGGCAAAACAGGTATGATTCATATTTCCGAAGTTGCTCCCAATTACGTAAAGGATATCAAAGAGCATCTCAAGGTGGGCCAGGAAGTAAAGAGCAAAGTTATCTCTGTTTCTGCGGAAGGCAAAATCAGCCTTTCAATCAGAAAGCTCAGCGACGCTCCCAAGGAGCAGCAGCCCCAGCAGAGGCCTCCCAGACCCAGGCAGGAAAGAAGATCATCTCCGCCTGTATGGAACGGTCAGAAGAGCTCGGCTCCGCCCGCCGGTGAAAAACAGTCTTTTGAGGATATGATGGCACGCTTTAAGCAGGTCAGCGATGAGAAAATGACTGACCTTAAACGCACGGACTCGAAGAGAGGCAGCGTAGGTTATTCCCGCAAGGGTCAGAGACAGTAAATATTTTCCGGGGGCCTTAAAAGCCCCCGTTTTTATTTAAAGAAGGGTATTCAATGCGTGATTTGGATGTTAAGCTGATTGAGCAGGCGGTCAGAGATATGTGCATAAAAGCCAACAAAATTCTGCCTGCTGACCTTGAAAACAGAATATCGGATTATGCCGCTTGCGAAAGCTGCGGTCTGCCGCAAAGCATAATGAATTCCCTCAAAGAAAACCTTGATGCGGCAAGAGAAATGGATATTCCTATTTGTCAGGATACGGGTATGGCGGTTATATTTGCCGAAATCGGTCAGGACGTCCATTTTGTCGGCGGCAGTTTCGAAAAAGCTGTCAACAGCGGCGTTTCAAAAGGATATACCGAAGGTTATCTGCGCTGTTCCGTTGTGGCGGACCCTCTGAGGCGCGTCAATACCGGCGACAACACCCCCGCAATAATCCATACAAGGATTGTTGACGGAGAAAAGGTAAAAATTACCGTTGCTCCCAAAGGCTTTGGCAGCGAGAATATGAGCCGCCTTAAGATGTTTACCCCCTCCGCTTCAAGGGAGGATATAATAGATTACGTTGTTGAATGCGTCAGAATCGCAGGCAGCAACCCTTGCCCCCCGATGGTGCTCGGCGTTGGCATCGGCGGCGATTTTGAGCAGTGCGCTTTGCTTGCGAAAACCGCTCTTTGCCGAAGTGTAAGCCAAAGCAATCCCGACGAGTTTTATGCTCAGATGGAAGCAGAAATCCTTGAGAAGGTCAATGCCCTCGGCATCGGACCCCAGGGGTTCGGCGGAAAAACGACCGCACTTTCCGTTGCGATTGAAGCAAGACCTACCCACATTGCGGGCTTGCCTGTTGCGGTTAACGTCGGTTGCCATGTAACAAGGCATCTGACGGCTGAAATTTAAAAAATTCTGAACTTTTTGTGCTTTTTATAAAAATATTTCAAAAATGTATTTATTTTTTTGTTGATATGTGCTACAATCAACTTGAAGATATAATCTTCAAATAGCACAAAAGGGGATGACTATATGAAAATCACAATTACGGGAAGAAAATGCTCACCCAGAGACTCCTTCAAGGACCATGCAGAAAAGAAGCTTGCAAAAATTGAACGCTTTTTCGGCCCTGAGGTTGAGGCCAAGGTAACTGTAACTGTTGAGAAGTCATCACAAAGCGTAGAAATCACCGTTAACAATAACGGTATGGTTTTCAGGGCTCAGGAAAGAGCTGCTAACATGAACGAGGCTCTTGATAAATGTGTTGACACCCTTATCAGACAAATCAGAAAGAACAAGACCCGAGTTGAGAAAAAACTCCGTGAAGGTAACTTCGATGCTTTTGCAGACGAAGCCGAACCGGTTCCCGAAGAGGTTGAATTCGACCTTGTAAGAACAAAATCGGTTCTCCTCAAGCCACAGTCGGTTGAGGAAGCTATCCTTCAGATGAATCTCATCGGTCATCAGTTCTATGTTTTCCTTAATGAGGAAAACGGTGAGGTAAATGTTGTTTACAAAAGAAACGACGCAGGCTATGGTCTCATTTCTCCCGAAATTGAGTGAACCGCTTGTGTTATAATACTATTTTGCAATTTCAGGCGGGAATCTTTTGATTCCCGCTTTTTTATTCAGGAGAAGTTTTGATGAATATTAATTTTGTAATCCCTTGCCTTCTCGGCATGGAATCCCTTATAGCAGCTGAACTGCGTGATCTCGGTGCGGAAAACGTTGCTGCCGAAAACGGCAGAGTTCTCTTCAGCGGCGATGAAAATATCCTTGCGAGGGTCAACATCTGCTCCCGTTTTGCGGAGCGAGTGCAGATTCTCGTCGGCTCTTTCGAAGCAAGGAGCTTCGAGGAGCTTTTCCAGGGCGCAAAGGCTCTGCCTTGGGAAGAATGGATAGGCTCACTCGATGCGTTCCCCGTCAAGGGATATTCCATTAATTCAACCCTTTTCAGCACAAGGGATTGCCAGGCAATTATCAAAAAAGCTGTTGTTGAACGCCTTAAGTCAAAGTATTCCATCGAATGGTTTGAAGAAACGGGCCCCGTTCATCAGATTCAGTTTTCGATTATGAAAGATAAGGTTTCGATGCTTATCGATACTTCGGGTATGGGGCTTCATAAAAGAGGCTACAGGCTCGATGCAAACGATGCGCCGATTAAGGAAACCCTTGCAGCGGCGCTTTGCAGCCTTTCGCATCTTCGCCCGTACCACAAGCTCTATGACCCGATGTGCGGTTCGGGAACGATTCTTATCGAAGGCGCAATGATGGCGGCAAATATCGCCCCCGGTCTCAACAGAAGCTTTTCGGCTGAAAGATTCGGCGTGATTCCCAAAAACGTCTGGGCTCAGGAGCGTGAAAGAGCGCGCTCGCTTGTGCGTGAATGCAATGATTTTGAGGCTTTCGGTTCAGATATCGACCCCAGAGCGCTCGAAATTGCAAAGGTTAATGCTAAACGTGCAGGCGTTGAGGATAAAATCACATTCAGCGTAGCTGACGTTTCAAAATTTTCACCGAAATCGGAAAAAGGAACGCTCATCTGCAATCCGCCTTACGGCGAAAGACTGCTTGAACTGAGCGAATGCGAAAAAATCTACGCCGCAATGGGCAAGGTTTTTGAAAAGAAACACGGCTGGTCTTACAGCATCATAAGCCCCGATGAGGAGTTCGAAAAGGCTTTCGGCAGAAAAGCCGATAAGAGAAGAAAACTTTATAACGGCATGATTAAATGTCAGCTGTTTATGTATTATAAATAAGTAGGGAAGGGTGTAAGAAATGAAACATATTTTTGTTATCAATCCTGCAGCAGGTCAGGGAAAATCGCTTGATTTCATAAAACCCAGAATTGAAGAAATTGCAAAGAAAGACGGCCTTGATTATGAGATTATCGTAACTCAGAAGCAGGGCGACGGCATTGAAATCGTAAAAGAGAGAGCAAAGAGCGGCGAAGAACTTCGCTTTTATGCCTGTGGCGGCGACGGCACGCTTTATGAAGTAGTCAACGGCGCATACGGCTATAAAAACGTTCAGGTTGCCGTTATTCCTCTCGGCTCGGGTAACGACTTTATCCGCCTTTTTGGCACAAAGGAAGAATTCCTTGTGCTTGACGACGTTATAAACGGCGTTCCCGTTGAATTTGACCTTATTGACTGCGACGGCGAAATCGCAATCAACCAGTGCTCAATGGGTATGGATGCCGAAGTATGCGCAATGCAGGGCAAGCTCAAGAAGCTTCCGGGCGTCGGCGGCGAAGGCGCATATTACCTCGGCTGCCTTTATGCTATTGCAAAGAAATTCAAAAATAAATTCACATATTCAATCGATGACGGCGAGCCCGTGACAAAAGACTGCCTTTTCTGCTTTGTAGGTAATTCACGCTGGTACGGTGGCGGATTCATGGCAGCTCCTCTTGCTCAGCCCGATGACCAGCTTCTCGACATCGTTGTTGTTGAAAGCAGCGTTTCAAGAGCAAAGCTCCTTACTCTTCTTAATAAGTACAAGAGGGGCGAGCATCTTGACTGGGATATTACCACTTTCAAGAGAGCCAAAAAGCTTGTTATCCACAGCGATAAACCCGCAGCTGTCAACGTTGATGGCGAGGTTAAGTATGTAACGGATACATCCTTCAAAATCGTTGAAAAGGGCATGACCTTTGTTGTTCCCCGTAAGTCAAAGTTCCTTGTTGAAAGGGAAGAAAGGCTTGCAAAAGCGTAAAAATCATTAATCAAAGCGGAACTTTATGAGTTCCGCTTTTTGAGGTGTAATATGGAAAATAAGAATGCAATAAGAATGAATAAGGACGGCAGGCTTGTGATTATGCAGGTCAGCGACCCGCAGGATATGAAGTATGTCCGCAAAGCGATGGTGAAGATGCTCGACAAAGCATATGATACCGTGAAACCCGACCTTGTGCTTTTCACGGGTGACAACATACTTGGTAATCATCTTCTCGATGCAAGATTCGGCAACCGTCAGATAGCTGAAGGTAAGGAAGCAACGCTCGATATTATGAAAGCTTCGCTTCACCATATCTGCGCTCCTCTTGAAAAAAGAGGGATTCCGTTTGCCATGATTTACGGTAACCATGACGATATGAATCTTGTCACCAAGGAAGAACAGATTGAGATTTATAAAAGCTATTCGGCCTGTTTGCCCATGAATGACTGCTCAAACGGTGTTGACTGCGATACTTACAATATACCCGTGCTTTCTGCTGACGGTTCAAAAACCGTTTTCAACCTTTGGATGCTTGATTCCGCATGGCACGATAAGACAGAAGATAAATGCTACACCGCAATCAAGCCCGAAGCGGTTGATTGGTATAAGAAAACTTCCGCTGAGCTTAAAGCTGAAAACGGCGGCGAAAACGTACCGTCGCTGATGTTTATGCATATTCCGCTCAAAGAAACCGAAGAATTTGTTGAACCCTGCGGTCCTGATGATGAAGGCGCAAGGAAGCTCGTTCTCGATCCCCTCGGCGGTTATAAACGTCTCAAACCCTCAATGGCAAAAGGCTATCTCGGCGAGTGCCCCTGCGTGCTTGATGACGATGCAGGCCTTTTTGAAGCTGTTGTTGAAAACGGCGACGTAAAAGCTGTTGTTTTCGGCCACGACCATTGCAACAGTTTTGAAGGCAGATACAAAGGCGTTGATTTTATTCAGACCGCCTGCGCATCTTTCAGGTGTTTCGGCAATAAGTGCAGAGGTGTCAGAATCTTCGTTATTGACGAAAATAACCCTGCCGATTATAAAACGTATACCCTCAATTATTTTGATATCTGCGGCGATTCTCTGCCTGCGAAAATCCTGTATTACAGGGATGCCGATGAATACGAAAAGAAGCGTTTTGCGGTTTACGCGGCTGCAGGTGCAGCGGCTCTTGCGGGCGTTGCAGCGGCAATAATCAAAAAGAAAAAGTAAACCAAAAACAAGCGCACAACCCGCTGAATATGGGCTGTGCGCATTTTTTATGTTCTGCGTAAAACTTTACCGATAAGAGTGAATGCAGCGAAAATAATGATATCCGTTATTACAATCGTTGCACCAACGGGCGTGCTCAGAAGGATTGAAGCAACAAGCCCTGCGGTTGAGGAAAAGACGGCAATCAACGCCGAGCTGACAATAACCGAGCGGAAGCTTTTGAAAATCCTCATTGCGGTGAGTGCGGGGAAAATGATAAGAGCTGAAATAAGCAGCGCACCGACCAGATTCATCGCAAGCACGATGACAATCGCCGTCACAACAGCGATTATAACGTTATAAAATCTTGCGTTTATGCCCGTTGCAGAAGCAAAGTTTTCGTCAAACGTAACCGCAAAAATCTTGTTGTAAAACAAGATGAATACGAGCAATACCGTTACGGCAAGAGCAACGCAAAGCGCAACGTCGGAGCTGCCGAGGGTGAGAATTGATGTTGAGCCGAAAAGGGAGGTGCAAACGTCGCCGCTGATATTTGCGGAGGCGGAAAAAACGTTCATCAGGATATATCCGAACGCCATCGCCGCAACTGAAATAATCGCAATTGCCGAATCACCCTTTATTTTTTTACTTGTATTGACCGCAAGCAATATGATTGCCGCCGCAACCGTAACAGGGATTGTGACTGCCATGGGCGCAAGGTTCATAACTGCTGCAATGGCGGTAGCCCCGAACGCAACGTGCGAAAGACCGTCACCGATCATTGAATATCTTTTGAGCACGAGCGTAACGCCCAGCAACGCTGCGCAAAGCGAAATAAGCACGGCCGCAATCAGCGCATAGCGGACAAAGGGGAACGAGAAGTATTCTGCAAGTGTTGTGAAAATATTCAATGTGTTTCACCTCCGTTGCAAGCAAAAGTGTTGGGGATGCCGCTTTCGAGGTATTCTGCCTTTGTGCCATAGAAAAGAGGAGTGTGCCCGATGTGGAGAATGTGGGAAGCGTAGGCTTTAGCGGATTCAATATCGTGGGAGACCATAATAACGGTAACACCCTCTTTGTTGATATCCGCAATCAGCTTGTAAAGGCTCCGGGTCACAACGGGGTCAAGCCCTGCAACGGGTTCGTCGAGTATCAGCAGTTTTTTCGTTGCACATAAAGCTCTTGCAAGCAGAACTCTTTGCTGCTGACCGCCCGAAAGCTCCCTGTAACATTTTTTTGCAATATCGCTTATGGCGAGTCTTTTCATGTTTTCTTCGGCAAGCTTTTTTTGCTTTGATGTGTAAAAAGGAGCAAATCCGCTTGAATTGAGGCAGCCTGAAAGCACGATTTCTCTCACGCTTGCAGGGAAGTCACGCTGAACGGGTGTCTGCTGCGGCAGATATCCGATTTCCGTGGGCTTGAGTTCGTTTGAAAACTCCATTTTGCCATCAAGAATATGCATCTGACCGAGCAGCGTCTTCATGAGCGTACTTTTGCCCGAGCCGTTTTCGCCGATAATATAAAGATAATCCCCTTGGTTGACTTCAAAGCTCAGCCCTTCGACTATCGCTTTGCCCTCATAGCCAAGTGAAATGTTTTTGCAACTTATTAATGCCATTAACTGAGTGCCTCCTGCAAAAGAGTAAGGTTTTGGGTCATGATTTCAATATAATTAACGCCGTCTTCAGCTTCTCTGAGCGAAACCGATTGGCAGGAATCAAGTGTGAGGATTTTTGCGCCGTTTGTGCGTGTCACGGTCTTGGCAAGCGCACCGTCGGAGCCGTCAATGAT
>JAEIGA010006137.1_pt1 | contig 18292 bp, 21 predicted proteins | sample 9270691 | NCBI WGS metagenome assembly JAEIGA01 (sample SAMN17057246, study PRJNA624740) | gut metagenome | biome: biome; isolation source: fecal sample | host: Bos grunniens | place: China: Xizang | collected 2019
AAGCACTGAATATAGTTGTCGATATACATATCTCTGTCCGGAGAACCTGTCTTGATTGCATCATGCACATTTACACTCTCGATGCCCGCAATGTGAAGGCCTGCTGCTTCCACTTCTTCTTTGAGTGCACGGATCGCCTCGCGTGTCCACACTTCACCTGGTTGTGTGTCATAAAGAGTTGTAATAACACCCCTTACACCCGGAATCTGGCGGATCTGCTTCAATGTAACTGTGTCAAACTTTGAACCATACCATCTTAATGTCATTTCCATAATACATTACCTACCTTTTCTTTTTTTGTTTTGCGTCTCGTATCTTCTGTATTTTATATGCTTTCATTATAAAAAATCTTTCCGAAAAAATCAATTGGACTAGTTGTTGTATACATTGCAAAAGTTGTTGTTTCGTGTTATATTATACAAAAGAGACTGTCATGCCAGAGTCTTACGCGAGGTGCGGTTGCATTGCAGCACCTACATTAATTTTCAGGAGCATAACTATGAGAAAGAAATTACAAACTGCATTTCAACCAAGACAATATATGTTATCACAGGATTTTGAACTTTATTATTATGAAGACCGTGCCCTTCCTAACGTAGAGTTGCACACACATGATTACTACGAATTCTGCTTCTTTCTGGAGGGTGATATTGTGATGCAGGTTGGAACGGAAGAATATACCATTCTCTCCGGAGATATCATGTTGATTCCGCCTCATCTTTCTCATCGCTCTGTAATTAAAACATACGACAAACCTTACCGTCGTTTTGTGTTCTGGATTAGTCAGGAATATTGTAATCACTTACTTCAATCTTCCCCTGATTATGCTTATATTATGCAATATACAGAGACAGAAAAATGCTATATTTTCCACACAGACCAAATGCAGTTTCACTCTGTACAATCCAAGCTTTTGCGCATATTAGAAGAAATGCATGCAAAAAAATTCGGCCGCGATGCACAGATATCCATCTGCATCAACGACCTCATTCTCTGTCTGAACCGCTTGGCATATGAGCAAAACACGCCAAAGCGAAAAAATTCCGAATATGTACTTTATCAACAACTGGCAGAATATATTGAAGACCACCTGGATGAAGATTTGTCCTTAGAAAAACTGGCGCAGAAGTTCTTTGTCAGCAAATATCACATTGCCCACGTGTTCAAGGACAACTTCGGTCTGTCCATTCACCAATATATTACGAAGAAACGTCTTGATTTATGCAAGGACGCTATTTCCGGCAAAATGAGTATCACCGAAGCATATCAAATGTTTGGCTTTGGTGACTATTCGAGTTTTTATCGTGCCTTTAAGAAAGAGTATGGAATCTCTCCTAAAGATTACCAGAATATGCAAATCTCTCTTGATACTGATAACTTATTTTTGACCGGTGGAAACTAAGTCCAGTTTCAACCATTCTTTCTCATCAATGTTGTAAACTTTCTGCTTATCCTTTTCTGTCCATTTCACATGCAGTGTCATGGTCACATCTTCTCCTGACTCTGCATTCGCAACACATTCCCTCATAGCTTCCAAAAATGTGGCCATGTACTGACTTTCTGTAGCACCCTTTTGAACTGCCGCAGTTAATTTATCGGAAAATAATTTCTGAAGATTCTTATCTGCCAAGATCGGTGTAATAGCTATATCAACAGCAAAGTTTCCGTCTTTATCTTTGACAGCCTTCTTCACCTCATACTTCACTTTTGTGCGAATCTCAGCCTCTAATTTTAAGTATTCTTCCATTTCTGCATCCGTAATCTTAAGGCCTGACTCACTCATAGATGTTTTCAAAGACTCATTGAACTCGTCTTCCATCTGCTTCTTTGCTTCTTCTTTCGAAACACCGATTATATTTGCGTATTCCTCGTATTCTTTATGAAATTTTGCATCCAAAGCAGCTTTCACATAACCCTTCGCATCAAAGTCTGCTGCTCCGCATCCACCTAATGTAAACAGCATTATTCCTGTCAAAATCAACGCAACTAATTTCTTCATCACGTCGTCCTCCTCATGTCTTTATCTTTATGAAAGTTCAATCATTTTTTTATAGAAATCTACACCTAGTGGCAATGCACCTTGATAAATATTCTCATTCAAAGCATGAATACTCGAATATTGTTGATTATCAATATAAAGTGGTGCAAAACGTAAACAGTTGTCACTGAGTTCACGGTAGAACTTCGCATCTGTTCCGCCTGTCATAACATACGGGCAGATACCAATTCCCGGATAAACCTCAGATGCCACTTTTTCCACCAACTGGAATGGTGGGTTGTTATAATCAACCACCGGACAAGCATAATCCTTATAGATTACTTCCGTTTCAATATCATATTTCTTTGCTATGTTTGAAATCAATTCCACACTTTCATCTGTATCCTGATGTGGAATGAATCTCATATTTCCTGTCACATAAGCCTCCTGTGGAAGCACGTTGAGACCGTCAGAGCCTTTTGCCATGGTAAATGCCAACGTTGTGTGAAGCATGGCACCTCCCGCAGAACTAATCACAGGAAGTAGCTTTTTAAGTAAACCTTCAAACAGCCACATATTTGCAAATATAAGCTTCATGCCAAAATCCATATTAGGAGCCATACGCTTAAACATTTCTTTCACAGTAGGACTAAACTTGTTCACAAATGGGCTCTTCTTTTCCACGTCTGCCATGAATTTTCCAAGACGAACAAGTGGTGTGTTCTTCTTCGGTGCACTGGCATGTCCGCCGATACTTTTTGCAATGAACTTCACATCGCCGTAACCTTTTTCCAGAACCCCAACCATGCCGTAGGTTCCTTTTACGCCTCCAACCGGCTCTTCCAAAATCATGCCGCCCTCATCCATAAGGTAAGCTAATTTCACACCTTGACTCTTCAAATATTCTACAGTTAACGGAGCACCATCACCACTCCATTCCTCTGTACAACTACTTGCTATATACACATCGCCTTCCGGTTCAAAACCATCTGCCATTAACTCTTCTACCGCAGTCAGCATACAGAAAAGGCTGGCTTTCGTATCTACTGCACCTCGTCCCCACACGCGACCTTCTTCATCAATATCGCCGGAAAACGCTTCATGTTCCCATGTGCCTGTTGCTTCTACTACGTCATGATGGCTCATGAACAGAATCGGCTCATGATTTCCTTTTCCGTTCCATTTAAATAGTAAGCTTCCGTCAAACACATGCTTTTCGCACATTTTATGTACATTTGGAAACATTTCTTCTAAAAGCTCATGAAATTCCAAGAACTTTGTTCTGTCAGAATCAAATCTGCTGGAAATGGTCTCCTTCTGCACCATTTTTGAAAGTTGTTTTCCATATTTTTCGGCGCGCGCGCCTTTATCTAACTGTACTTTTGCTGTCTGTGCCGATGTTGGTTTTAAAAATACCGCACGCAAGAGTACAACTGCAATAAGCAGCACTACCAATGCCAGAACAAGCCATAAAACTTCCATTTCAACACACCTTCTCTCTTATAGTTTTCCTTTTTTAAATAGCATAAATCCAATCAAAAGAGCCAGTGCCCCACTTGGAATCATCAAAATACTGGTCTGTGAAATCATAGATGGTACGAAAATGCAAAGAAGCGACATCAATACCACCGGAATCACCGCAATCTGCGGGCTCTTTGCAAAATATTTGAGTCCTAACGCACCAAAAAGTGCCGGAACCACATAGTCAAATGCAGGAGCCAGGGTTTCGCTCTGTAATACTGGTTGTAATGGAATCAACAACACAACACCTACCACAATAACCAAGGTTGTTACAATTGCACTGGTTGCAGTACTAATAGTAGAAACAATCTCGTTCTCCGGTGTTCCCACTTCTGTGCCGGCAATATCTCTTGCATTCATTGCACATGGGATCTTCATATTTGTCACGTTACCTGTAATAAAGGAAATGTAACTTCCGCCAGCCCCAAGCATCGGAGCATATACTAAAAACTCTACTATCGCTACCGGAATGTAGACAATTGCAACCTTTGCAATTCCACCAAGGAAGCCTTTCCCATCAATTGATACGCCAAAAATAGCTGCAACAATAAATGGTACTGACACAAGGGCAATAATTCCAAGTAGCATGGTCAATTTACCTATTCTGTGGAGGCCTTTATTAAAATCTTCAAAAAACTTTTCTTTTTCGTTCATCTTTCCTACCTCCTATAAAATTCCTATTAAAACAGCGCCTGCCATTGCAATTAACATACTTGCTGCAAGACTGAAGTTTTCTAATACAACTTTTCCTTTTTTCTGAATGAAATATTCAAAAACTGCCATACCTGCTGCCGCAATCACCGCAACAACAAGCGGCATAAAATCACGAACCAATCCAGCATCCGTGCTTCTTCCGGTAATTGCTTCTCCGATATAAGCGCCAATATAAGCACCACAAAGACCTACGAACATGGCTGTGGTTGCATGAGCACCAAATCCCGGTTTTCCACTCTTTTCTTTCTTCGGTGCTTTTTGAAGCTTCCCTAAGTATTTCTTTAAGAAGAATAAGCAGCACACAACACCGCCCAAAATTCCAACTGTCATAACCAATGCGATGGTAACAAACGCTCCCATGCTCATTGCCTCCGGCTTCAATGCCGCAAGACCGATGCTTTCTGCCGCCATCTGTGCTACATTGAGTTCATATTGCAAAGCACCGATAACTGACAGACGAAGCCAAGAAAACGGAACGCCCAAGCTTCCACTCAGTGCGATAACACCAAGCAAAATACTGATAGACGGCAGCAACGTAAATGTTGCGCTTGAAATAATTGTTTTTCTAAGCACTGCTTTATCCATACCGATTTTAATTCCGGCACGATAACTCTTAATCAAAAAGATTAAGCACATAACTGTGATAAATGCCAGCACAATTCCTACGATTAAATAAAGCACTCCCGCATTTACCTGTGATAAATAATCTCCCATACTACTTCCTCTCTTTCTTTGGTGTCGGCAACTGCGCAAGCACAATTGCGACAAACATTAATATACAACCAGCCAATTCTCTAGACGTCAATTTGTCCCCTAGAATAATCCAGCCTGCCAAAACAGCTACTACTGATTCCAAGCAGAGAATCAGGGAAGCAACTGTAGGATTCACTCCCTTTTGAGCCACCACCTGCAACGTGTATGCAACACCGCTTGACAATGCTCCCGCATACAAAATGGACCACTTTGCGTCCATGATATTTGCAAAAGTAGGGTTTTCCACAAATAGCATAATGATTCCGGAAAGTATTCCACACACGAAGAACTGAATGCACGAAATAACCACCCCGTCACCTTTTGGCGAAAAATAATCAATAATCAAAATGTGAAATGAAAACAGCAACGCACAAATGAGTACCAAAACATCTCCTTGCGCCAGCGAAAAAGCCCCTTTCGGCATGCAGAGCAGATAAAGCCCTACCACAGAAAGCACTACGCAGAGCCAAATCAAAGCTGGTACACGTTTTCTTAGAAATAATCCCAGTATTGGCACAATCACCACATACAAAGCGGTGATAAATCCCGCCTTTCCAACAGTCGTATGTAACATCCCAATCTGCTGAAAATTACTGGCCGCGCAAAGTGCAATACCGCAACAAATTCCGCCGAGCCATTCATATTTTGTTATACCGTGTATCTTTTGCGTTTCATCTGTTTGTTTATTTTTTAATGTGATGTTTTTTCGTAATACAAATATCACTGGTATCAATACAGCTCCACCAATAATACTTCGGGTAAAAGTGAAGGTAAATGGCTCCACATGCTCCATACCTACACTCTGTGCCACAAATGCGCTACCCCATATAATGGCGGTTAATAATAATAAAAATGAGTTTCTTACTTGTGTCTTCTTCATCCGGTCACCTCATTATTCTTTGCGTTCCAATACTCTGTCACAGAGTTCCCATACATCTTTTCGATGGGTAACCAAAAATACAGTATAATCAGACATTTGTTTTAAGGACGTAATCATTCTACGTTCTGTATCCGCATCCAAAGCTGAAGTTGCCTCATCCAAGAGCAAAATCGGGCAACCGCTGTAAACAGCTCTGGCAACTGCCAGTCGTTGCATCTGCCCTTCGGATAATCCATCCCCGCGTTCTCCCAAAACAGTATCATAACCATTAGGAAGCTCACTGATAAATTCATGAGCGCAGGCTGCTTTACATGCTGCTTCTACTCTTTTTCTATCTATCGTATCTGACCGTTCTGCAAATCCAACCACTTCCCAAATAGGACCACTCATCAAATAATTGCCCTGTGGAACATAGGCAAACATTCCTGACGGAAGCTCTGATAATGCAAGACTTCCATCTTCTGTCTCAATCTGTATATTTCCAGCCTGTGGCTGATAAACGGACAACAATAATTTCATAATCGTACTTTTTCCGATACCGCTGCTTCCAATCAAAGCAGCAAACTCGCCCTTGTGTACGGCAAATGATTCATTTTGCAGTACCGGACGGTCTTCGTTATAAGCAAAGGAAACATTTTCAAAAGAGATAGATTTCATCTTTTCATATACTTCTTCTCTTGTAGCCTTCTCTTCTATTTCCTTACAGTGACCGGTCTGCTCTGTAATCTCCATCAAACGCTCTGCACTCGCAAGCATAGAAGTATATTTCGGAAATGTACTTCCAATATTTGCAAATGGCGTCTGAATCTGTCCAATCAATTGAATCACTGCAGTCAGTGTACCATATGTGATTTTTCCTTCTATAATTCCCAGACCGCACCAAGCAAGTCCGAATAAATATCCACCTTGAATACAAAGACGCAAACCACTTCCCATTACATTAAACAGGTTGGTTCTTTTTCGTCTGATACGTCTGTGCTTCTTCATTTTTTCAGTGCTTGATGTTTGAATCTTTTCTTCACAACCAAAAGCATGGATCACCAGCAGGCTTTCCAGAGACTCTTGCAAATAACTCTTAACCTCTCCATCTGCTTCCTGCACTTTTTTATGTAATCTTTTTTGCCATCTGCGCGGCAAGATTGACAGCGCCGCAATCATACAGCCTGCAATCAAAAAGATAAGTGCAATACTCCAATCAATGGTTCCCATAACCAGTAAAACACCAACGATTCTAACAGCCATGGACGCAAGACTTGGAACCAAGGTAACGGCACCATCTGTAATAATCCCCACATCTGATGTGATACGGTTCATCAATTCTCCCGTGTGATACTCCTTCACGCGAGCATAATCTGTCTGTAAAATTCCTTGTAATGTTTTCTGACGTAAACGATTTTCAATCGCAGCATGGGTATCCTCTTCTAAAAAACGGTTGCCAAAACGCAACAAAATTTGCAAACAGATTAATAAAGCCAACGCAATAACCGCATGCCAAAAAGCCGTATAATCTTTTGATACGGCATTATCGATTACGCTTCTCATCAGCAAAGCAAACACAATCCCACTGATTGCCATGATGCTTTGAATAACTGTGAGTAAGCCAATCATCCATTTTCTTCTATTTAACGCTTTCACAATCCATTTTAATGTGCCCATTACTTCTCCCGCAGGTACCATTTAGTACTTTGCATCTATTTTTTCCAATTGTTTTTTCACTTCGGAAAGTTCTTTTTCCAAAGCTGCTTTTTTCTCTTGATATTGGCTCTCTATCTCAGGAGAAACTCCCGCACCTCTGCCACGGAAATGTTCTCTAGCCTCACCTATATTGGTCGTAATCAACTCTTCTGTAGCCTCATATTCATCGAAACAATTCAACATAGAGCGGAAGGAATTTTCATTGTACATTTCTTCCTCTAATTGAAAACCTACCAAATACGCTAGGTTCGCATCCTGTGCAACTGCTTCCCTGAGCCACAATCTCGGTTTAGAAGTCATCATACCAACAGCGCCCACATGCCATACACCTTCTTCATGCTGCAATTGTAATGGAGTTTCCTCTTCCTTTTTGTTTACCACTGCAACAGAAAATCCAAGCTCTTGCATGGTAGCATCTAACTTCGCTTCATATGTATCGTGTGGGAAATATACTACTTCGCTGCCTTCTATGCCCAATACAGTTAATCGGTTTTGCAAATTTGGCCACCATTGCTTTGGCGCTGCACCCTTCTGCCATGTAATAGCAACCTGCCAGCCTGCATCAATCAGTTCCTTAAATTGGTCTACTGTCATACACCCTTCTTCTCCCGGAAGCTGTTTTGCCGACAAGGTAAGTGTTCCTGTATATTCATATTCCTTCATGATTGGGTAGCATTCACTATATACCTTCTCACTTAAATCAGTAAAGATAACCTGTACAACTGCATTCGGCGCTTTGCTTTTTTCATACTCTTTTTTCAAAGTCTCTAGCTCTTGTTCCAATTGTTCCTGCTTCACAGTCAACGGTCTGCGTTGTTCATACAGTTTTTCATGCTGCACCGCCGTTTTGCTTTCCTCTTTTTGTACACCCCAAATAAAAGCAAACAAACCTATTGCAAGCACAATTGTCACAATAGGTATGATTTTCTTATTCATTTTGTTTCCCCTTTCTTAAACAAATGCCAAATCTTTCTGGCGATTCCTCGTGCGATTCCTCTTAATCTTCTGATTGGAAACGCTGCGCAAGCTATGCGGGAATACATTTTGTATTGCCAACTATCCATATTAACTTGCTTTGAACCCCTGTAAAATCCGGTCAAAACGCCCAAGATTTGCTCGTCTGTAATGCCGTACTCTTTCCGTTCGCAATTATCTCCACATATTACATAAGAGTCCGGACGCACCTCCACAATGCGGTGCAATATGTAACGACTACCACATTTGTACAATGGCACGTCATATTTCTTCAAACGTCCCTCGTAAGGTTTTACAATAATGGTATCTCGTCTGTTGCGTAACATTGGATACATGCTGGTGCCGGCTGTAGTACAAACAAGCATTCCCTGCTCTTTTATGACTTCTTCTATCTGTTTGATATTATTCATTTACTACAAATCCCATTTCTAACATTTTATCAATAAACTCTTTTGTATCCTGCAAAGCTTTTTCTTCATCAATCTCATATTTTTCTTGTAATGCTTTTGCAATATCTGTCTCAGTTAAACCTTCTTGTAAACCTTGCCAAATCTCTTTCCCTGTATTATTTAACTTAATCATCCCATGGAAATCTTTGCTTGCCTCGCCTGTTGCAATAACCATATTTTGACCTGCAACTTCGCGAAGTACGAAACCTTTCTTAATGCGCATGGCACTTCCTCCTTGTATTAGCCCATATATTGTTGAGTATAACATACTTCTCGACAAATATCTACTGAATAATAAGGTAAGTGGGGGATGTTTTGGGGCTGGAATTTGATAGGATGCAAATCTTACTCTTTTCAGCATATAGATTGATTTAAATATTTAGATATAGATGCTAAGATTACCCCATTCGATATTTGGTATGTGGTGTATAGCAGATAGTTGCTTTTATTTGAGTAATTATATATGCCACAAGCAAACTTTATATACAAAGTAGGGTGAAGTGTAGCATATAGATTTATATTTTTTAACAGATTTAGATGCCAAAAACTTGAAAACATGAAAGCCAGCAAGTTTTTCAGCATATAGATTTGTAAATTAAGTAGTTAATATATGCTAAATACATTCCTTAGAATTTCCATACTGTTCCACTAGCCTATTTGCTTCCATCCTCATCTGTTCTACTACCGTTTCCGGTCCCACAATCTTTGTTCCGTCACCCAAAGCAATTACCCACGCTAAAAATTGTCGGCTGACTGCCACCTTCACATTTACATAAAAATGTTCCTCATCTGCCTTAAGCATCATAACGTCTTTTCCGAAACGATCTATCATAACACCGGCCAAATCATTTTTGCACAAAATCTTGACATTTTCTTCTTCACCGGCAAACATTCCAAACATCTTCTTCGCATATGCTCCCATATCAAACCTTTGAAAACTCAGTATACCTTCTCTTTTCTGCGTACTCAGTTCAATATGTAACATCTTATCCACGCGAAAATGCTTAATCATATCTTCTTCTCCGTCATAGGCAACTAGATAATAATTTTCATCATCCCAGGATAATGCCCACGGACTCACTTGATACAACGCACCATCTCGTCTAAGCACCTGCTTTTTATTTACATCCCAATTAAAGTATTGAAATGTAATTTGCACATTGGCGGCAATTGCAGAATGAATCCGATCCACATTATAGTAAATACTCTCATTTGCGGTTTTGATACGCTCTGTTGTGTATACCTGTCGCTGTAATTGCGATGCTTCGTATTTACTAGCAAGGCTCTCTATTTTCTTAATTAACTCATTTGACTTTTTGGCAGTAATAAATTTAGCTGACTGAACCGAATCTACCAACAATTTCAATTCCGCAAGTTCAAACTGTCTGTTTCCAATATAGTAATAATATGTTCTATCCTGTTGTTCTCCAATGATATCCAAGCCATATTGCCTTAAACTTTCAATATCGCTATAAATGCTCTTGCGTTCTGCTGTAATTCCGTAAGCCTCTAAGGAAGAAATAATTTCAGCCATAGTAACACTATGCGTTTCATCCGTTTTTTCTAATAAAATCTTCATCAAATATACAATTTTTAGTTTTTGATTGCTACCCTTTGCCATACGAACCTCCAAACTCTTTTATAGACATATCATATCACTTAACTGTCAAATCGTCTACTTGGAAGTACATACATTGGGACTTGATTATATTTTTCACTTAACTACGATGCATCTGCAAATAACTCCGTAAGTACTCTTGGTGTATACAACCTTTGGTCCAATCCTCGCATCTGTTTTAAAGCTGTTTTCAACTTCTCTATTAGGTCATCATTTGCTAAAACTTGGATTGCCACATTCACTTTTTCGTGTTCATCTTTGATTTTTCGTCTTCTCATCCTACAATCTTTTAACATCTTATATACTTTGTATCCTTTTGCAGCATCTAGATTATTAAATTCAATATAATGCATAATGTCACATATTTCTTTATCCACTTCTGATAACATATAATTCAAATTTACACGATACTGTTTTAATTGTGAACTGAAGCTAATTAAATTTTCGATATAGCCATTCCAATCTGTATCCATATTATCAAATCTTGTTTGTGCGTATTCTTCTTTACTTAGATCGAAATACTCTTCCTCGATTTCTGGCTCACTCGAAGCTTCCCTCAAAATATATTGATATCGTTGCATCGGCTTTACCGCATTTTGAATTATATTGTTTGCCTTTGCTAATGTGAATTTTGTGGCAAATTCCTCTTTATTAACTACAACGAGCTTATTCATACTATTTAGTGCATAACAACTCCCATATGTATCGGTGATATAATATAATTTCTCTCCCATGCTTTCCGACTCCTTTAATATCTTTTATCCGAATATTAAAATTCCCAAGACAATGATAACTCCCAATGCCGGACAAGCTCCTGCAACAATAGCAAGCAACGCCCATATCCACCAATCAGATGAGCCTCCCGAAGAGTGACACGAATTAGCACCTTTATAATCTACATAGCTATCAAATGCATCATACTTTCCATTTCCATTCCAATCGTTCATAACCATTACCTCCCAAAAAATAGAATCAAGAGAAGGTGTTATTTCCTTTTCTTGATTCCATTATATTTTCTTGTTTGTACCAAAAAACGGTCTCGCAATGCAAACTTTTGTTCACTTTTATTTCATGCTTTCTACGCATCACACTTCCGTAGAATAAATTTACATTTCTCAACAGGATAAGGCACAGTTAAGCGAGTATGCTGCTCTACAGATACCACCTGCGCAACAACCTCCTTATTCTGTGCTCCTACCGGAACTATAACCTTATCACCAATTTTCAAACTAGTATCATTAGTTCTATAATGATACGGATAAGAACTATTTTCATAAACCACGCCACAATAGTGATAAATATTTTTATCATTTAATACAGCTTGTCGTATCTCTTCATGCGCAACGGAAAATGCGGATGATTTTTCTTTGTTAGAACAATTAACGGAAACTTCCAATTCGATTGGAATCGCGATATCAAAATCATCCTCTTCCTCATCATCTTGTTCGGTTTCCAAATCATTCTTTGCTTCTTCTAATGCTTCTTCGTATTCTTCGAGTGTTTCATAGTCTTCTGCATCTAATCCATAATCAAATCCATCTTCGCACTCATCCCGCCAAGCATATTTTGCTTCATTCAAGGCTTCCTCGTACTCTTCGGCTGTTTCATAATCATCTGCAGCCAAGCCATACTCGAAACCATCTTCACATTCTTCTCTCCAATCGTATTTTGCTTCGTCCAATGCTTCCTCGTATTCTTCAAGTGTTTCATAGTCTTCCGCATCTAATCCATAATCAAAACCATCCTCACACTCATCCCGCCAACTATAATCTTCCTCGTCATCATATAGATAGGCATCATCATCGGGCTCGTCATCCTTCGTACATTCTTTATAAATATTATATGCTATCCACTTTTCACCCAAAGATGTTTTCCCATCTCCATTGAAATCAAATAATCCCATCGAAAACTCTCCTTTCAGAAGTTACATAACAATAGTTGCTTCGAGTACCGGACATACTTTTTGTCTGATATGATATGTATAAGGTGTGTATGGCGGTTTGATTTCGGTTTTTGTGATTCTCTTTCTTGTTGTTTCTGTCAAGGTAAACCGATGTAATGCTATAACCCCATCTATTTCACCTTCTACCTCACACATGATATTTACTGAAACATCATCTAATGAAGCCAAACGTTCCAATTCCTCTTTATATGCTTTGAACTCTATTGGATCTGCAAAACTGATCTCGCATCCTTCTTCTAACTTCGTTCCAGCACAAATCCGACTTTTTAACGGTTTGTACTGTAACATTACACCCAAATTATGTGAAACAAATTTAGTCCTTATAATTTTCTTTCCATCTTTTTGGATATACTCACCTTGTTTTGCTTTTCCAACAATACAGAGTTTTAAATACTTATAATCTTTTTCAGCATTACCTTTGCCACTATTTATACTGGCCTGCCGTTGGTCTTCATTGACCTGCATTGGTGTCTTTAAAACTGAATTGATTTCATCTCTAAGGTTCATAATATCCCTCTTCTCACTTATAATTTAAATACTATTTGCATTCATAATTCACTATATTTTTTTGCACTGTCTTTTGCCTTTTCCACCGGATACTTCTCATTATTGCGTTTAATCTTCGCTTGAATAATTTCATCCATATCTAATCCGCATATATCTGCCATTAAAATGCAATAATTCATTACATCTGCCAGTTCTTCTTTGATTTTATCTTTCTTGGTTTCACAAACCGTATCTGTACCACTCCACTGGAACGTTTCCAAAAGTTCCGCAGCCTCTAAACTTATGGAAATTGCCAAATCTTTTGGATTATGAAATTGCTTCCAATTTCTATCATCTCGAAATTTTAATATCTGATCGATTGTTTCCTGTGCTATCACTTTCATACCTCCATCTTATGTTATTCCATAGCATTTAATAATGCTTCCCGAAGTTCCTTGTCACAAGCATAAATATATAACCCCTCAACACCACGAGTCATAAGCACACGCACTTCATGTTGAATAAGCATTTCTCCAAACTGTTGTTTGCTCCCATCCGACAAAGTTCTGTTTCTAATTGCTTTTGCATTATAACTTGCTGTCGGATCAAATATTATCTCTCCGTTGCGATATTTCACAGAAGGTCCAAGAATGACTCCTGCGTAATTCAAATCAAATCCCTGTATGGTAAATGTAGAACCCACTTCTTCCAACGTCTGTGGTTGCTCTGCCCAGGAAAGCGACCTGTTTGCTTTCTTTGCCTTTTTGTCCAGTTCCTGCTCTAATTCTCTGTTCCAAGGTTTATGCCACTTATCAATCATAACTTCCCAATATTTTGAAAGCCTTGCCACCGGAGAAGAATTTGAACTATATTCCCAGTCATATGTGGCTATCAATCTTGATAATTTATGCTCGGCGTCTGATGCTTTTTCTTTTAAAGCTTCTTCCAATTCAAATGGATTTTCAAAAATTCTTATTTCATATCCACCCTTATTTCCCGGTACTTTCGATATCCGACGCTTTTTTGTGAAATCGTCAATCCAACCGACTATTTCTTCAGAAGCTCTTATGCGAAGTTGATTCTTCAACTCGAAATAATTTTCTTGTTGCTTAGCTAACTCTCTATATTGCTCTAATATTTGAGACTCCCAATATTGCTCCGTTGTAAGTATCTGATTTTCATCAAACATTATTACCGTAACTCTAGCTCGGTCAATAATATCCTTGAGCTGATTATTTCCTCGATAAGACTGCTTACCCTGCGTCAAAAGCAAATGTGCCTCATCGACAAATGCGATATCTATAGGATTTTCTGCTGTGTGATGATTGATAAATGTTGTGGGCTTACATACAACCTCACCATATCGCTCCGTCAATCCTAGTTTCTGTGCGATTTGCTTGTAAACCGTAATTTGTTCATCATGATTTACCATCATGCAACATTTTAATGGCTCCATTTCCTGTTCTTCAGCACTCGCAAAAATCTCATAAAATGTACTACTATTTAGGACAGTTTTTCCAGTCCCTGCTTCTCCCTCAATAAAAATCAATTGTTTGTTCTTCTGAGTTTGTAGTGCCGCGAAAACTCTCTGCATGATACATCGCTTTACTTCTTCTTGTTCCCCTGTTAGTTTATGAAGAGGCGATGCTTTAAAAACAGCAGAATCCTCTATTGTAATTTCACTTGGAAACAACTCATTATTATCTCTGCGGAGTTTTTTCCAAATCATTCGGAAGATATCATCCATCTCACTATCAGGATAATATCTACTTTGCGGATTACCACGCATGTTATGGATTTTTCTCACACAATCCACACTCATCATATAGAGCATCAATCTATTTTCTATATCCAAAGTCATAGATTTGTTAAAATGTTCATGTCCAATAATATATAAACATGCATCCTGTAATAAAAGTTGATGTTGCCACTTATTATCATCTATACCAACATCATAATGTTGCTTTGTCCTCTGAATAACATTATTAGATTCTCCAATATAAACCTCATATTCATCACTATCTTTCCAATTGTGGATATAAACTGTCGGAAATTGCAGCAAAACGTCACGTTCCTTATCCGAAGCCCCATCTAGTAGCGACTTATGAAGATCTCTTAACCCCTGTATATTATCATTTACTTTTTTTACTATCGGTTTAATGTTTGTTCCCATTGCATCTTCCTTATTGGTCTTCTTTAGTCATTTTTTTGAATATATTATACTATACATGTATTGTTTTCTCAATGAATTTTGGGAAATACAAAAACAACAGCACACGACAAAAAGAATGTCTTTCCGTACCTCTCTTTTATTGCCACTCTTTTGAATACTTTTTATACAATTCTTGACATCTTTGACGATTTTCTACAACTCTTGGGTTGTCTCGTTGAATCTCTCTGAAAGTCCCAAAGTACTTTTGATTATGAACTCTTGCATCATGTACTAAATTCGCACCAATTCCTAATAAACTGGATAGTCCTAACATTTCATCTACCTCCTTCCTATTTATAGACCTTCTTGTCTGAATTTGTGTATCTCAGGCCAGTATTGGACCAATATGTTTTTTCTCCTCTTCGTCTGCATTCATCTCTGTAATTCTGATTTTCAATTGATTCCTTAATAAGTGGTATTCCAATAATAAAGATAAATAATACTATAAACATATCTGTCCTCTCTATACTTTCTTATTTATTTTTCACAAAAAAGCCTTTATTTTAGCCATTTTGTGAAATAGTTTATAAGTTACAAACAATCAACAAAGTGTTTATAATGGGTGAAAACTGCATCTTTTCTGTTACAAAGTGCTTGTTTTCCAGTCAGAAAGGTACACGAAATAAAACGTCATCCTTTTTATGAAGGCGAATCTGTGTCCCATTCTTCCCTATGGCTGCTAACCTCTCATGTCTAACAGGATCATCTGACTCATTTACATCAGGTCCTAAATTCCTTCGTCCAGCCTTCCCATAGTGGGTGCCGCTTCTGCTCCTCAGCAGGGTCATGCCCTATAAAATATGTTTTAGCGGCTTCGCTCTACTTTGTCATTGTCTAGAGAGCACTCCTGTAATCCAGCACCAATTGAAACTTGGCGGACGTACACTGTTACAGTGTGCTTTGTTTTTCTTCTTTAAGCTGCTTCTTGTCTTACTATGTCTCTTCTGAAGCGTTCCTCGTCAAAGTCGCATCCCGTCTGCAATATCACAAAAAACACTCTGATTGCTTTACAGGCAACTGCTATTTTGGCCTGCATACCACCTAATGGTCTCTGCTCTCTATTTCTGTAGTATAGAAACACATCAAGGAATGCTGGATTCCAATTGATTAACGCTCTTGCCGACTCATACATGACTCGTCGCAACTTACATCTGCCCCTCTTGCTAATTCCCGGTTTGCCCTTTCGTTTGCCGGAACTGATTTTTGTTATTTCCAAACCAGCCAGCTTCTGAATCTGTCTTGGGTCGGTGAAACGCCCGATATCACCTACCTCTGCAGCAAAGCCTATTACGGTACTCAGCCCTACTCCTTTTATGGCGAGCAGTTTCTCCACGTGTGGTACTTCCATCACTTTTTGTTCCAGATATTCATCAAGTCTTTTTAGCTGGTCTGCCTTGGCTATGTAGTCATTTACAAGAATCCAAATCTCAATTCTTGCGGCTTCGCCACCTTCAAGTCCTACACTGCTTTGTGCTGCTTCCAACAGGGTCGTTGCCCTAGCGATTCCAGCTGCACGCACCTTGGCATTGCGCCAAATTTCATTGATGCCACCTGCACCGATTCTTATAATATCCTGTGGCAATGGAGCATGTTGAAGCACCATTAAACCACTGGTAGAATCCCAGTCTTTATAACACTCGAAATACTCCGGAAAGTATTTCTGAAGCCAGCCTTGTATCTGATTGGAAAGTCTTATATGCTGCTTCATGATTTGATCCCTGCATACAAACGCCTCTCTTATTTCGGCGTACACACCAGTCGGAAGATAGGATGTTGAAAAACGTCCATCTTTCACCAATCCGGCAATCGTTTTCGGGTCTTTTAAGTCACTTTTTTCAGGACTGTTATCATCAAGTTCCTTGCTTCGCTTTACACTAGCCGGATTAACAGTTACTAACAAAACTCCGTGCTGCTGTAAGAATTTTTGAAATGTAAGCCAATAGCATCCTGTCGGTTCACATCCAACAATGATTTTTTGCTTTCCTGTTTTCTTCTGTATTTCTTCCAGCCAGCGAAGAAATGAAAGAAAACCCACCTTCGTATTGCCAAAACGGAAAACTCGTTTGGTAAACTCGAAACATCTCCAATCAAATGCTCTTGCGAAGTGAATTTGTGAGCCAATGTCAACTCTAACTATTAATGTGTCTGCTGTTACTTGATTTAATTTGTCATTCTGTGTTAAATTCATAATGAAACCTCCGTTGTGATTATTGTGTTTTTTCATCCGGCCAAGATGAACACCTTAATCATACATTGAGGTTTCTTTTTATTCAATTGGCGTAATTACTGAATTACAGGAATGCTCCTTATTTTTCTTTACATAATATCCATTTTGTATCCTTTTATCTATTTCCCTATCGGTATATTTCCCCGAACAACGATCTATGTTCACTTGTACAACATCTGTTCCTTGTGGTGCTGGTTTTATGCTTGCATCCTTACACAATTGACTTATAACCCAGATAACAGCTGCTATAACAATAATAATTTCTGCCATAACTAAATCCTCCCATTTCTTTTATTTGATTCCTTGATTTCATTATATTTTCTTGCCTGTACCAAAAAACGGTCTCGCAATACAAACCTTTGTTCTTTCAACCTCACATACTCCACTACTTCTCTTTACTTAAACTTAATCTGCGATTCCATATCCTCATTACACCTTATTAACCTATCTATTTCCTTATATGATTTCGGAGACATAAACGCTTCCCGTTCTCGCGGTCGATATTGACCACCCTTTTCATACTCCCACACAAACCGATTCTATCAATTATTATCTTCTCATATGCATCTCAAACTCTGATTGCTCTACACTGTATATTGGCTGAAGATGTTGGGGTATGCCGAGTATGCTACGACTTGACCCCGAAACCCATTGCAACACATAAGTGGGAATAGTAAAACTGTTAAAGGGCAAACCTCGACATCCTATTTTCCTCGAAAAAGGACAAAACGAGATATTCTGAGAAAGCCCAAGAATTGAATAAAGAAACTATGATTCATAGAAGACTTTGTGAACATGCAGAGTCTTCTTTTTTTGTCGGA
>JAEIGA010006138.1_pt1 | contig 18291 bp, 13 predicted proteins | sample 9270691 | NCBI WGS metagenome assembly JAEIGA01 (sample SAMN17057246, study PRJNA624740) | gut metagenome | biome: biome; isolation source: fecal sample | host: Bos grunniens | place: China: Xizang | collected 2019
CTCTCCTTCCACAACAAAGTCTATTGCAAAAGTAAATACTCCTAAACAAACAAAACAGTAAACTAATTGTTCAAGGCCATTACCCATTAAAATAGTTGATGCAATAACACAAGTATCTACTATCATTATTATAGAGCCTGGACTAACGTTTCTATATTTTGTTACAATCAAAGCAATAATATCGCTACCTCCTGAATTTCCTCCGTTAATAAAGCACAATCCTATTCCTAAGCCTGACATCGCTCCACCTAATATTGCTTTTGTAATCATTTCCATATTCTCGAATTTGAATTGTTCCATATTTTGTACTTCCAATACTTGTTGGAAAAATATCAAGAACAAGGATGCCGAGGTCATTCCAATGATTGTGTTTATTGCAAACTTACCTCCAAGTATTCTATAACCTATTAACAATAGGATTGCGTTAATAGAGAAGTTTGTTATACCCATTGGTATTCCTGAAAGGTAATAAATAACCGAAGAAAGACCAACTACTCCCCCTCCAATTATCTTTGAGGGAACCATAAACACGCTCCATGCAAAACAATACATTGATATTCCTACTAATATCAATAAATACTTTACTACAATTTTCCAAATAGGAGTTTTTACTAATGTATTCATATTCTATCTTTTTTTATTTATCTTGCAAACATCAATAATAATCTTTCCGATATTTCATCCATATTAAGATTCTTTGCTATTATATTTCCTTTTGAATCTATCAATATGTTTTGTGGAATATATGTTAAATCAAATAACTTAACTATTACGCTACTCCAACGTTTTAGATCGGAAAGATTAACCCAATTCATTTTTTCTACGCTAATTGTGTTTTTCCAAGCTGTTTTTGAATCGTCAAGCGAAACACTTACTATTTCTAAACCATCTTTTTTAAATCTTTTATACAATTGTCTTAAATCTTTGATTTGCATTAAAGATTTGTTATCCCAAGATGCCCAAAAATGTATTAGTGTGTATTTATTTTTTTGTGCAATATCCATTAAAGATACTGATTCTGATTTTGTGTTTTCAAGAGTGAAGTTTCTAATCTTTTCTCCTACTTGCTCTTCTTTATCTAATTCTAAAATATGTTTACCTAATAAATCGTATTGATACATATTTTTTGCTTCACCTTCAAGAGTTGAATAGATTTCTCTTAACTCTGATGTTTTTAAATATGGAGCTAAGTAAGATGTTACAATAAATGGAGAATAAACGCTTGATTTATTATCTAAAACATAGTTCATTAAACATTGCATAGGGTTCTTTTCTCTATTGCATCTATTTGCTATTTGCAAAAATTCATCGTTTGAAGAAGAACCTTTAATCGCTATTTTTTCTAAATTTTCTGCTTTTCCAGTAATTTCTATGTTTTCATTATCCATAAAGAAAGAAATTTCTCCCATATTTGAAGGTAGAGAAAGAATTGCCATACAAGTTCTTTCTACCTTGCCAGAAAATTCAAAGAATCCATTAACTACTTTTGAACGAATCAACTCTTTCTTTCCGTTTGCTAACAATAGTTCAAGCGATATTTTACCCTCTTCTATTCCCGCTATTGTTCCACTTATTGTAAAGCCCGATTCTGCTGTTAATTCTTTTAATTTTATTTCTAATTCTTCGTTTGAAAGATTAAATGCTACGATTCTTCCTTCGCTATCTATTAAAATATTGCTTGGAACTTCTTTTATCATATATGTTTGCACAGATGAAGTTTCCCATTTTTTAAAATCACATAATTGTATCCATGGTAAATCATCTTCTTTAATAGCTCTTTGCCATAAGGCTTTGTCTTCATCAAGCGAAACAGAAACTATTTCAAATCCTTTCTTATTAAACTTTCTATATATTTGAACTAACTCAGGATTTCTCTCTCTTGACTTCTTACTCCACGAAGCCCAAAAATCCAATAGCATATAATCTTGTTTTCTTACTTGGTCTGAAAGTCTGAAAGTTTTATTTTCTGCGGTTTTTGAAGTGAAATTTGGTGCTTTTGCTCCTACTTTCAACTGTGTCATCAAGGCTTCTCTTTCTCTTAAATGCTTGTAGTGATATGTATTCAAAGCCTCTTCTTTTAAAGTATTGAGTGTACGATGAAGATCCGAATAATTCCATTTGTAAGCAAGATATGAAGCTATTATATCAGGAGAAAAAATATCCTCAGGATTGTTTATGACCCAATTTTCCAATCTTGACAAATGCACTTCATAGTCTTCTTTTTTTTGTGGCGCAACTATTGAATACCATCTATCTGTTAATTTTGAACCTTTAATCTTTGTTTTCTTATCGTTTTGAGCAGCAAGAACTATCTCTACATTATCTCCTGGTGAAAGATATAAACGATATGTCTTTTTACCGTTTATTGTCAGCAATGCTGGTATTGGATCTTTTATCTGCCCTCTAAAATAGAATTTTCCATCTTCTTCTATTCTTGAACTATCCAATTGTTCATTTCCATCTCTGAAATATGTTCTTAAAGTCGCAAGACCGTTTTTACTTCCCTTGATCTGACCATCTATTACATAACCTTGTGCAAAAGATACAAGAGTAAATAATGAGACAAAGGTGAATAAAATTAGTTTTTTCATATTTACCATAATTTACTTAATACTTCAAAGCTCTTTCAAGCTCCCTTTTATTATCTTTTAACTTAATTGATTCGCGTTTATCGTAAGAATGCTTTCCTCTACAAAGAGCTATTTCAAGTTTTGCAAAACCCCTTTCATCAACAAATAATAATGTAGGAATAATTGTAAAACCCTTCTCTTTGCTTTTATGCTCTAATTTTCTTAGTTCATTTTTCTTTAAAAGTAATTTACGAATTCTTTTAACCTGATGATTATAATATGAACCAAATCTATATTCTGAAATATGCATATCGTGAACCCAAAGCTCACCTTTACTAAACATACAATAAGAATCAGAAAGATTTACCTTACCTTCTCTGATTGATTTTATTTCTGTACCATATAAAACAAGCCCTGCACGAAACGTCTGTACAAAGTAATACTCAAAGCTCGCTTTTTTATTCTTTATATCAATAAGATGCTTTTCTTCTAACTGCATAACTTTGCAAAAATACTAAAAAAACTCATTTCTTTGACTTTTTTCAAAAAACTTATCATCTTTTTAAAAATAGCATTAATTTATTTTAATTTTATTTCACTATAAATCAAAAGATTAAAAAAATAATGAAAAATTTTTCTTTAAAAAAATTTGGTAGTATCAGAAAAAGCCGTACCTTTGCACTCGCAAATCAGGGGAATGACCAAGTAGCTCAGCCGGTAGAGCACATCCCTTTTAAGGATGGGGTCCTGGGTTCGAGTCCCAGCTTGGTCACTGATAAACTTAGAAAGTCGATTGCAAAACAATCGACTTTTTTTTGTATATATATTTTCTTATTTTTAACTTTGCACAAAATTTTCCCTATGAAAAAATTAAGTTTTTTATCAATTATTTTAAGTTTATTGTGCTTAAACAATCTTAATGCACAAGTTGCAAATATAGATGTATTACATTATGACATAAATCTAAATGTCAACAACTTACAATCAAGTAAACACATTGGTTTTACGGAAATAACCTTCCTTTTGCTTGAAGAAAATCCAGCATTTATTGAATTTGACCTAAAAAATCAAACGGTTGATTCTGTCTTTCTAAATAACAACGCAATAGATTTTAATTACCAAAACAACAAGATAAGAATTTCTCTAAACAATACAGATTTAAGCCTTGATACTCTCGTTGCGAAAATCTACTATCAAGGAGGAAACAACGTAGAGCCTTACAATTGGGGTGGCATACATTATTCTAACAATATAATATATACATTAGGTGTTGCTTTTAGCGACTATCCTCACTCCTATGGACGAAGTTGGTTTGTTTGCAACGAAAGTTTTACCGACAAAGCAACATTTGACTTCCACATCACAACAAATAAAGATGTAATTGCAGTATGTTCAGGAAATCTTATCAACGAAAGCGAAGGAGAAAACAGCAAAACATTTCATTGGAAACTCGAACAAAATTCCCCTATCTATTCAGTTGGAATGACAATAGCTAACTTCACAAAATTAAATAGAGAAATAACATCTAACAATAGACAAATCCCTTTAAACGTATATTATTTTGCAAATGACAGTCTTGCAATAGAAGAAAATTTCAGACATATTGACTCAGCATTTATATGTTTAGAAAAATGTTTTGGAGATTTCAAATTCAATAGAGTTGGATATTGCACAACACCAAAAGGAAGTATGGAGCATATTGACAACATTAGTCTTGCACATTCCTTAGCTGCTGAATATTCTTTGCAATCTCAATCGGTTATTGTACACGAAATGGGACACTCTTGGTTTGGAAATTTAATTACTTGTGCGACTTCTGGCGATATGTGGATAAATGAAGGTTGGACAACCTTCACAGAACGTCTCTCTCTTGAAGCAATACACGGAGAAAATGTAGCAAAAGAACATTTTAGAGAAAAAATAGAAAAAGTAATCAACAACCTACCTTACGAAGAAGGACGATTCCCTTTAAGCGGTGTAAGCAGCGAAAACACTTATTCAAGCACCGTTTACGACAAAGGAGCTTTAATTGCAATGAGTCTTAGAGCCTATATGGGCGATAGTCTATTTTACAATAGCGTTCAAAGACTTTTACAAGATTTTGCTTTCTCAAACATAGACTCTTACACTCTTCGCGATAGCCTATCTTCTTATTCTGGAATAGATTTAACAGATTTCTTTTCTTACTATGTTTTTGACACAATCACTCATCATTTTGCTATTGAAAGCCTTACTTTTTCAGAAAATTCTGCAAAAGTTAAAATCTTTTCAACAACAGAAAACAATTACAATCAACCTTGTTCTAACACAAGAATCCCTATTACTTTTATGGATTCGGCATTTAATCGCTACAAAACAATGATTATAGATAACGGCACAAGAGAAGAACATAACTTTTCTTTACCTTTCACACCTATTGCAGCATTTTTAGACTTTGACGAAGAATTTTTTGATCTCACAACCGATAGTTACAAATTTATTTCTGAGCCTGGCAACTACGAATTTAAAAACTCGTATTTCAAAGCCAATGTAACTTCTTGTCAAAACACTATTTTAATCCGTCCTACTCTACACTGGATTGGAGCAGACAACACTCAATCAATAGAAGGCATAAATAGATTTTCACAAAAACACTATTGGACAATAGAAGGCGTAAACTTAGAAAACGCAGACATTGAAGCTAAATTCTATTTCAAAGTATCACCTTACGAAAACAACTTTGACAATAGTTTACTTGCAGAATATTCAGCAAAAGATTCTATAATATTACTATACAGAGAAGATGCAACAAAACCATGGTACAGAATAGAGGCAAATCACCCTTCTTCCTCTTCGGGATACGTAACAACAAAACTAAGAAAAGGTGATTTCATTATGGCAATTGGCGATAAAAATCTCGTAGGACTAAACAATGATTTAGAAAACAACGAAAAAATAAAAATTTACCCTAATCCTTCTTCCGGAGCAATCAACATTTCTCACCCTGAATTTAAAAAAGATGCTATTTTAAATATATTTAATGAAAATGGTTCTTTGATTTTTTCAAAAAAAGTAAAGAAAAAAACAAAAAAATCTTTGTTTTTTTTAGAAATTCCTAAGGGTTTTTATCTCCTTGAAATACAATCAGAAAACACCTCTTTAAAACAAAAATTCATAGTCGAGTAAAAATTTTTTTTCATCAGAATGTAACAATTTAAGATTTCACTTTGTCTTTATAGATGAAATGTTACAGGAAAAAAAACTAAACGAACTATTAGAGCTTTGCAAAAATGGCGACAAAAACGCCCAAGAAAGCATATTCTATCTTAAAAAAGATGAATTATTTGCTATATGCAGAAGATACGCATCTTGTTTTTCACAAGCAGAGGATATGTTTATTGAAGGATTTACTAAAATATTTACAAACATTAACTCTTTTTCTGACGGTAAATTTGACGCATGGGCAAAAACAATAATGATAAATACTTGCATAAACACCTACAATAAAGAAAAAAGACACAAAGAAAGAGAATTGCCAATAGAAAATTACACCGAACAAGTAGAAATAGAGTCAGAAAAAACATTTACACACGAAGATTTACAAAATTGTTTAGACCAACTTAATGAAAAACAAAGAATAATCTTTAACTTATATGCTATCGACCTATACAAACCAAATGAAATTGCAGAAATGTTAAATTTAAGCAACGAATCGGTTAGAATAGACATACATCGTAGCAAACAAAAACTAAAAAATCTATTATTGGAATTGAAAAATAGGAGAGAACAATGAATATAGAAGAATTATTTAAGGAAAAACTGAGCAATCATAACATTAAAGCTCCCGAAAACTTATGGAACAAAATAGAAAACAATCTAAATCAAGTTCCACAAAGTTCAAATATTGACACTAATGCTCAAAACATAATAACAAATACAAGTTCAACACTCACCACAACAGTTGTTAAAACCCTTGCTATCAGCTTTGGTGTTGCAACCTCTGCTATTGGGGGATACTTAATCTATGACAATTTTCAAGAAGACACTATTGCACCACAAACAATTACAGAAACAATACCACAAACAATTATAGAAACAAAAGCAACCTTTGATACAACACCTATAATCTTGACAAAAACCTCTCCTATCACAAAGCAAGAAACAATAGAAGTTGACATCATAACAAAAGACAGCATTATCAACATACCTACAACAACAAATCCTGCACCTATATCTAAACAAGAAACAATAATCAAAGAAACGCCTCAAACAAAATTAGAACCTATACCAGCACAAGCACCTGTTGTTGAAAACAAACCAATAGAAGAAACAATAACTCCTATAAAAGAAGAAACAATAATAAAGAAAGAAGAATTTAACCCTGAGATAAAAAGACCAAATTTCGTAAGTCCAAACAATGACGGCATAAATGACATATTTAAAATAGAAAATTTAGAATCTTATCCCGATAACGAAATTGTTATTTTTGACCAAAGGGGAAGAATTGTCTTTACAGCCTCTCCTTACAACAATGATTGGGACGCTTCAAACATAGAACAAGGAACATATTTCTATAAATTATTAATAAAAGAAGGTCTAAACAAAAAAATATTCAAAGGTTCAATAACAATAAAGAGATAAACACTCATTTTTATACTTCTGATAAACAAAACATTACAAAAACTATTGAAAAAAAACTTTGATTTTTATTTTGCATTAAACACAATATTATTAATATTGCAAAAAAAATTAAGCATTGAACATGGAAAAAGGAGTACAAAAAAAACGTTCGATAATCAGTTATCAAAACCTACCGCAAGAAGCGATTAACTTATTTGATGAAAAATACGGAGACGGATATGCCGATTATGCTCAAAAAATCACAAAACCTGATGGCTCATTTTTATATGTAGTTCCTTTGGAAACAGATGACGCTGTTTATATGGTAAAGGTTGATGTTGTAGTTGATTCTAAATTCTCCGATGAAGATTTCGATAAAGAAATATTAGGAACCTCTAAGAACGATGACGAAATCGTTAACGCTCACGAAGAAGAGGAAGAAGAAAAGATGGGACAAGATAAATTCGTTTTAGTTCACGGCGATTATTCCGATGTAAACGATGTAGCCGATGATGATGACGATGACGAAGATATAGAAGATGAAGATTAAGAGATGTAAAATTTACATCTCTTTTTTTATTCCTTTAAATGCACTTAGCCACACAAGATAAAATGCCACAAAATGTACCCCTTGCTGTCTTTCTATTATTGATTCTGTCATCATATAAACACATAACATTCCTATTGAGAACAAAAATAGCAATCCGTTTTTATTCCAAAAAGACAAACTAAACGATAGAAGCATAACAATAAAGAAAATCAACCCTACAACACCTATTGCAACTGCTGTTTGAATAAATTGATTGTGTGGATTAAGATAAGTTTTAAAATTTACGCCTTTTTCCAAATAAAACTCTTGCATTGTTGCTCTCACATCACCTGTTCCTGCTCCAAAAACAAGATTCCTTTCAATCAGCTCCCCTGCATTTTTATAAATAAAGCTTCTTTGAGAAACACTATCGTTTAATTTCTTATCTTTATTTTCCTCTATTTGCGTTTTTGCTGCCATATTATCAAACCTTTTGTTGATATTATTTACAGTAATAAAAGAAAACACAAATACAATACAAACAAAAAGATAGGCTAAGGTGTTAAGCAAACGTCTTTTTATCACAAGTTCATTAAACATAATCACAACAAAAGCTAAAAACATTGCAATTATTCCTATTCTTGAACTTAATAACACATTATAAATAGAAAGCCACAAAATAAAAACAAACTTTATTGTAAAAGCTTTTTTAGTTGATTTTGCAATATATTTAAAAGGCAACAAATAAGAATAGACTAAGGCAAAAGAAGTAAAAAGAGAAAGGTATGTTGAGTGATATTTCCCTGCCAATTTAGTATAAAAGAGTTGTTTTACATCAAAAACATCTGTTGAAAACGCATTAGAAAAAGCAATTACAAGCAAATAGACCTGCAAAACTATCAACCCTAAGGCAAAGGCTAAGAATAAATTCCATAAACGCTTTTTTGTAATAATTCGTTTTGGCAACAAACAAGCTACAATCGGCAAAAGAATCAAGGGAAGTTTTATATTTAAATCCCTAAAACCTTCTTTTAAGTCTGTTGTATAAAACATTCCAATGCAATAGAGAAAATAAAACACTGCTAAATAAAGCACAGGATTTTTGAAATTAAGTATTTTTGAAAAATAAGTTTGATTTTTATTAACAACTCTATTTACAAGTAAAACAAGTAACAATAATACAAGAGATAAAGACTTAAAAAAGGGTGGTAAGGCAATAGAAAATCCTGCAAACAAAAGTATCGGATAAATCAAATTATGAATATTTTTTTTCATATCTATTAGATGTTTTAAATTCACTGCAAAATTACAAATTAAAACAAAGAAATAAAAAAATAATTCTTTGTTTTATTTTTTTCGGATTTAAGTATTATTTTTGCCCCTTAAAATAAAGAATAAAATTTATGAAAAATTGGAAAAATATATTCATAGCATCAGCCGTAGTTGCTTTACTTTATTTGGTTATTTGTGGACTTGGAGCAGGTGCTTCAGGAGATGAATATTTTCATGTAAATCATTCGGAAGATGTTTTCAACTATTACAAAACCCTTGGTAAAGATAAAGCAGCTGCAACTATAACTAACAACAATAATCTACCTTATTATAGTCAGTTACCCGATACTTTTATTCAATTAATAATAAAAACATTTGACATTGACAATTATATGCTTGTCAGACATTTACTTTGCAATATCATTGCTTGGATTGGCATTCTTTTCACAGCTCTTTTAGCAAAAAAACTCGGAGGCTGGAAAGCAGCAACTATAACTATCATTCTACTTTTAATATCTCCTCGTTTCATAGGACACTCTTTTAACAATCTAAAAGACATTCCTTTTGCCACTTTTGCGATTATGTCTGTTTACTACATAATTAAATTCTTAGAGCAACTACCTAAGATAAAGTTTTCAACTTGTTTGATGCTTACACTATCTATTTTCTTAACTATGGCAGTGAGAGTTGGAGGACTTTTAATGATTGCTTACTTTGGATTGTTTGCTTTGGTTTACTTCATCTACAAAAGAAAAGAATTAAAACCTGTTTTCTTTAAGACTTTGCTTATTTCACTTGGAATTTGCGTAGTAGCATATTTCTTAACAGTGCTTGTGTGGCCATACGCATTGGAAGCTCCTTTCAAAAACGTGTATGACGCTTTTATGAATATGAATAAATTTGAAATTTCCATAAGACAAAACTTTGAAGGCATTGCTACTTGGTCTGATCACTTACCTTGGTATTACTCTTGCAAGTATATGCTAATCACAATTCCTATTGTAGTGCTTTTAGGCTTTATTCTATCTTTGGTATTCCTTTACAAAAATCGTAAAGATTGGTTTTTATATTCCGTTTTGCTTTTTGCAACAATTTTTCCACTTGTTTGGATAACAATTAACAATTCAAATGTTTATGGAGGTTGGAGACATTTGATTTTTATCTACCTTCCTCTTGTTGCTCTTTCTGCACTTGGAATATCAACTCTAATAGATTTACTAAAAAACAAATATGTAAAAATAATAGTTATTTTATGTTTTGTTACCCTTTCCTTACACCCTATTATTCATTCAATAAAAAACAATCCTTATCAATATGTTTACTTCAATCAACTCTATGGTTCAACAAAAGGGGCCTATGGACAATATGAATTAGACTACTATTATCATTCTTTAAGAGAAGCATCTGAGTGGATAATTGAAAACACAAAACAAGACTCTACTACAAAAGATAAAATTATTGTTGCTTGTTGGCATAAACCTATAATAGACTATTATTTTCGCAATGACACAACAAAGTTTAAAACAGAATTTGTGCGTTGGAACGAAAAAGGAGAGTTTGATTGGGACTATGCAATTTTCTGTAATACGGGAATCTATCCTACACACTTATTAAGAGGTGGATTTCCTCCAAAAAACACAATACATCGCATTGAAGTAGATGGACTTCCTATTTGTATTATTTTGAAAAGAGATGACAAAAACGATTTGTATGGCACAAATGCCAAAAATAATGGCGATTTAGACAAAGCCTTACATCATTATCACTTAGCCTTATCAAAAGACAGTTTAAACGAAACTGCTCTTTTAAACACCGGTCAAATATATCTTTACAAAGCACAAGAAGAAGATACACTATATTATGAAAGAGCCGACTCAGCACTAACAATGCTCAATAGATTACTTAAATATAATCCTGAGCATGAAAATGCTAATTATTTTAAATCATACGCTCTTCTTATGAAAGATGATGTAAATGGCTCTTTACATATATTAAACGAGTTGATTACAAAATACAACCCTAACTATCCTGCTGCCTACGAATTAATTGCTAATATCTTTTTCCAATTAGGTGAAATTGATAAAGCAGAAGGTTATTTATTAAAATTAATTGATAAAGGTGTTGCTGACGAAAACACTTTAACAATGATATTAAAACTATATATTGGCTCAGGATTAAACGAAAGAGAGGCTTATTATAAACTCTACACTTATTTGGAAAGACATTATAGAGAAATGGGCGAAGACGCTTTGGCAGATGAATACCAAAACGCCTTAACCCAACTTCAAGTATATTAAAATAATGAATCTATAAATTCAGGTAATTCTGTTAAAGGTCTAAAACCTTGTTCTTCCATATTATTTGAAAGAGTAATCAATTCAAAGTAAGAAAGAAGGGTTGCACACTCATACTCTCCTATCATTTCCTCTATTAGAGAATAAACCGCAACAAGCAAATCTTCATCTTCGGTTGCGTTTTCATCTAAGGCTATTTGCAATCCTAATTGTTGTTCATCTTCTGCATTTTCCATTGGCATAAACCACATATTTTTACTATTAAGATGATAATTGCCAAAGGTGATTTTAACATTTGGACCTTTACCTTGTTTGAAAGCTACTATATCCCAAAAATCTAAAACAGGAGATTGTTCATAGAGATTTATCAAATCCTCAAAATAATCAACATCTCCATCTGCTGTAAGGGTTAATTTTCTACCATTTGTTCCTAATTTACCAATTTCCAATGACAATCCTTCTGAGTATTGCTTCAAATCCTCATCAACAGATGTTAAGATTTCTTCTTGCTCTTCTTTATTTAAAGAATCCAAATCCATTAATCTTTCGCTTTTTTCTTGAAAGCGTTTCCAAAATTCTTCTATTGTTATTTTCATTTTACTATAATATTTTATTCAACTAAATGAGCTTCTATTTCAAGTCTTACTCCAAATTTTTCATTTACTTTTTCTTTTACCAAATTCGCCAAATTCAACACATCTTCTCCCCTTGCACCACCATAATTCACCATAACTAAGGCTTGTTTTGCGTGCATTCCAACACAATTATAGCGTTCACCCTTAAATCCACATTGTTCTATCAACCAAGCTGCTGATAATTTGATGGTATCCTCCTGAGAAAAACTAACTATTTGAGGGAATTTCTCTTGCAATTCAATAAATTTTTCTTGACTTATTGTAGGATTTTTAAAAAAAGAGCCAGCATTACCCAATATTTGAGGATCTGGCAATTTTGAATTACGTATCTTAGTTACTATATCACACATTTTTATCGGCGTGATAGGATTTATCTTATTTTCTTCCACATAAGACTTTATCGCTGCATAGTCTAACTTTGGTTGATATTGCCTATCCAATAAGAAAACAACCTTATAAATCAATTCTTCTTTATGTGAGGTCTTCCAACGCGAATATCTATAACCAAATTCACAATCCCTATTCATAATTCTATAATTATCGGAAGTTTTCATATTATGAACCTCTACCCAAAGTATGCGATCGGCAACTTGCATTCCGTATGCACCAATATTTTGCACAGGAGAAGCACCTACCTGTCCTGGAATTGCTGCAAGATTTTCCAATCCAGAGTAATTATTTTCACAAGTCCAACGAACAAAATCTGCCCAATTCTCACCAGCACTTACCTCTATTGCAACAGAATCAACTTCTTGAGAAATTATTTTTTTACCCAAATTCCCAACCTTTAAAATACTTCCTTCAAATCTATCAGAAAGAAAAACAGTATTGCTACCTCCTCCAAGAATATAAAGCTTCTCTGCACTTGCAAACGCCTTATCTACTTTTTCAAAATCATTTTCAGAATTAAACTCAACAAACTCTTTTGCTGTGCAATCAATTCCAAATGTATTTAGAGTTTTAAGATTTTTCATTGATGTTTTTATTTAGTTACGCTTTACAAATATAGGCAAAAAAAATAGTATTTTGTCATATTTTCAAGAAAAAACTTTCATAATTGAAAGATAAATTTTATTTTTGCAGATATTAACACTCTTAAAAAGAAAGAAAATGATACACCATACTTTGGAATTTAAAGGCACAAACCTTCATTATCAAGACGAAGGTAATGGCGACATTGTTTTAGTTTTGATTCACGGATTTATGACCGATTTAAGAGTATGGTCTTCTTACGTTTTCTCTTACATGAGAGACATTAGAGTTGTTACAATTGACCTTTTAGGACACGGACATAGCGGTTGGCTTGAAGATACTCCGAGCACAATGGAACTTCAAGCAGAAGCAGTAAAAGAAGTCTTAGATTACTTAGGAATAAACGAGTGTGTTATGGTAGGACACTCAATGGGAGGATACGTAAGCTTAGCATTTGCAGAAGCTTATCCTCAATACATAAAAGGACTATGCCTTCTTCACTCTCATGCCTTAGCAGATGGAAACAATGTCAAGGAAAAAAGACAACAAACCTGTGAAATAATCAATAAAAACAGAGCAAGTTTCATAATTAACTTTATTCCAAATCTATTTGCACCTGCAAGCAGAGACAAATACTATTACGAAATAAAAGATTTACAAGACTCTGCTCTTGATTCAAAAGCTGACGGTTTAATTTTAGCACAAAAAGGAATTGCAACTCGCACTTCAAAGATAGAATTACTAAAAACATTAAACGCTCCTATTTTATTCATAATAGGAAAACAAGATCCAAGAATTTCTTTTGATATGGCTATTGCACAAGCATCATTGCCTAAACATTCCGAAGTATTGATTTTGGAAAATGTTGGACACATGGGACACATAGAAGCAAGAGACATTATCAAACAACGCTTATTATCCTTTACTTACTCTTGTTTTGCTTTTTAAATCAGAATGAGAGATTTCACCAAAGGTAATATTGGGCAAAGTATTTTCATTTTTAGTCTCCCCCTTATCTTGGGGAATCTGTTTTTACAGCTATATAATTTTGTAAACAGCGTACTTGTCGGGCATTTTCTCGGCGATGTAGCCTTAGCCGCCGTAGGAACAGTTTATCCTATCGTATTTTTTCTAATTTCTTTAATAATAGGAATCGGTTCAGGTGCGAGTGTAGTTGTCTCACACTTCTTTGGAGCAAAACAATACAACAAAATCCCTTTAACAATCAGCACTTTCTATATATTTTTCATAATCTTAGGTTTATTTATTTGCTTTATCAGCATAGTTTTTGCACAACAAATATTCTCACTCCTACAACTCGAAGAAGAAATTGCACATTTAGCCGTTTCTTATATGAGAATATATATGATAGGAATGTTTTTCTCCTTTTGTTTCAATAGTGCAGTAAGCCTTTTAAGAGGATTAGGAGACAGCAAAACACAACTCTATTATCTAATTGCAGCAAACATTCTCAATGGCATTTTATCCTACATATTTCTTGCTGTAATGAAATGGGATTTAAACTCAACAGCTTGGGCAACCGTCATTTCACAAGCAGCAGCCTTTTTTACTTTATTTTTTCATCTACAAAAAACCAATCCCTACATAAAAATAAAAAAAGCAGACAAATACTTTGACAAATCAATACTAAAAGAAATTGTAAAAATAGGCTTTCCAACAGGCATTCAACAATCAGTAATTGCCCTATCTCAAATATTAATCATAGGAATTGTTGCAATGTTTGGATCAAATGCAATAACAGCCTACTCAGCAGCTTCAAGAATAGAATCTATAGCTTTATTAATCATATTAAACTTCTCCTCTGCCCTATCATCATTCGTAGGACAAAATTACGGAGCAGGTCTTTCACTAAGAGTAAAAAAGTCTTTAACCTCCTCCTTGCAAATAATAGGAATAATAAGCATTATTACAATGATTGTTTTTTGCTTTTTAGGAAGAAATATCATGAACCTATTTTCTCAAACCACAGAAGTAATAGAAATAGGCTATCAATACTTAGTAATTATGGGCTTATTCTGGATTACACTTGGAGCAATGAATATCTTTCAATCCTTTTTCAGAGGATTAGGCGACACCTTTATCCCTATGCTTATAAGTATTCTTTCTCTATGGATAATAAGAATACCAATATCTTATTTACTTTCATTTAAATATTCAACAACAGGAATTTGGATTGGTGCACCTATTTCATGGATTATCGCAATGATAGCTTACATTATTTATTATTATCGTTCTAAACGTATGAAAAATATCTTAAAAACCCTAAGCCTAATTCTAATCTTAGGCATTCCCTGCTCTTTAAAAGCTCAAAATTCATTAAACTTCTTATCCCCAATGAACATTCCCTTATCATCTTCGGGACATTTTGGAGAATTGCGTTCCAATCACTTCCACTCAGGAATAGATTTAAGAACAAACGCAGTTACAGGACAAGCCGTAATTTGCCCATTCGATGGAGAAGTATCAAGAATCAAAGTACAAGTTTACGGAGGAGGCAAAAACCTCTACATAGACCACACAAACGGTTACACAACCGTATATATGCACTTAGAAAACTATTATGGAGAAATAGCAAAATATGTAAAAGCACATCAATACAAAATACAATCCTACGCTTTTGACCTAAACGTTCCAAAAGGAAAACTAAAACTAAAAAAAGGCGATACAATAGCCCTATCAGGCAACACAGGCTCCTCCGGCGGACCGCATCTTCATTACGAAATACGAAACACAGCAAGCCAAAAAACAATAAATCCCGTTCTCTTAGGCTTAAATCTTAAAGACAACACACCACCTACACTATATTCCCTAAGAATAATACCAAATAATCCACAATCCACAATCAAAGGAGAAAACAAAGAAATATACTTTAACACAAAAAACAATTGGAAAAATAACGATACAATAAAAGTAGAAGGCGATTTCTATATTTGTTTTGAAGCATACGATCGCTCAAATGGTAGCACCGAAAAAAACGGTGTTTACGATTCCAAACTATTTGTTGATGAAAAAATGATTTTTCATTACAACAACAAATCATTCTACTTCACCGAACAAAGATATGCAAACGCAATAATAGATTACGCATACCTTAAAACAAAAGGCAAAAGAATGCTAAAAACAAAACAAATGCCCGGTTGCAAATTCTCCAACGTTACATACGCCAACAAAGGAATAATCAGCGTTAAAAACAACGAAACGAAAAAGATTACAATAACCTTAGAAGACGAAAAAAAGAACAAAAACACATATACATTCTTTTTGAAATCCGATGGAAATAAAGCACAACTCGCAACAAATAACGAAAAACAAAAAGGCATAAAACACATTCCTTTCGCCAAAGGATTAACCTTCAACACAAACGATTTAAGTCAAATTTCCATTCCTGCAAACGCCCTTTACGAAGACTTAGACCTACAATACTCCTACTCACAAGGAAAATATGGCTGCATACATCAAATAGGCAACAACACCGTACCCTTACACAAAAAAATCACAATGAAACTCCGTTACAACAAAGACCTAACCAATAAAAACAAAGCCCTAATCGTAAGAATAAGCGACAAAGGAGGCAAAACATCTATCGGAGGCAAAGCAGAAGGCGATTACATAGTAGCAAGCACCTTCGATTTAGGACGATACACAATAGAAATCGACACAACAGCCCCAAAAATCACCCCTAAAAACTTCAAAGACAAACAAAAACTAAACCCAAAACAAAAATTCATTCAAGTAAAAGTAACAGACAACCTTGCAGGCATAAAAAACGTAAACGCCTACCTTAACGACAAATGGCATTTAATGGAATATGACGGCAAAACCTCCACAATATTCTGCCCCGTAAGCGAAATTCCAAAAGGCGAAAACAAATTAAAAATCATCGCAACAGACGAAAAAAACAACAAAACAACAACAACATTTACCATTGTAAAATAAAGAAAAAAAATCCTTTGAAAAAATAAAAAAAATCAAAGAAAAAAATAATTTTTTCTTTGATTTTTTTCTAAAAACCTTTGAATTATTTTTCTATTTTATTTCTTTTCAGGTTTTCTTTGTGGTTCTAACTTCAAATAATCTTTTGCATTTAAAGAAGATACAACAGGTTTGCCTGTTTCTTCCTCTAATCTCAATCGAGCTTCACGTGCAATATTTCCTCCTCTTTGTGCAACATTTTTATGTTCCATAAAACTTGAAGGATTAGTGGTTTCTGAAATTTCTTTTGTTGATAACTCTGCAAGCATATTTAATATTAACTCTTTGTTTGTCATATTATCACGCAAATTTTCTTTTTTCAACCCTTTGTATTGCTTATATTCTTTTGCTGTTTTATCTGACCAAGCTTGATAAATTATATCAGTAAGTGTTGCAAACTGCATTCCTTCTTGCAATCCCTTTCGTTTCCATTCATCTGTTAACTCTTTACGTATTTCTATACTTTTAAGACGTTGATTTATCCAATTATCAGAATATCCTAATCGTTTATAATCACTCATAGCCTGATGAATAGATAATTCAGGATCATAAATCTGATCTATACGTTCTTTTGCAACTTCCGCCATCCATACCTTAAAAGGTTCAGCCTTTGGAGAAGGTATTGATTGTATTAGCCTAAAAAGTTGAATTGTATTAGCAACATCTGTTTTGTAATATTTACCATCAGCAGATTGCATTTTCAGTTGGTTACAATTTGTAACCAACTCATCACCCTCTTTCTTTAAACGATTTTTCAATACTTTCCAATAGTTTCTTGCAGTTTTAAAGTCATTATCTGTTAAAATTGCCACCACATCTACAATAGAGAAAAACCATTCCTCTACCTCACTATCCCAAATCGCACGTACCTTTCTATCGTCAAATATCTTAATTATATCTTTCTTCATTTACAAAAAATTAAATAATTATTTATTTTTCTTTTTTATTATTTTCTATTATTTGTTTAAGTTCTTCAATAGATATAACCTCTCTTCTTCTATGTAAATGACAATTAGGATCGTCTTTACCTAATAATTTTTGTTCAATATTTTTAAATGCTTATCATAAATTCTTCTATCTTTTTTCAGCAATCTATTATTATGACATTGTTCATAATATAATATAGACTTATTATACATTTGTAAAGCAATCCTTAGTTTATCAACACCGTAATCCTCATAAATTCGAGTTAAATAATAATCCGCAAATGAATTCTCATTTACACCATATTCTGAGTAAAGCTTTGATTTTGCATTTTTTAAGTATCTTGTTTACTATATACTTCTTTTGCTTTTTCATAAATTGCAATTATACATTCAGGTTCTATCATTTTTTTATCAATTTAAAACTTAGTTTCACCTTATTTCATCTGCAAAACTACAATTTAATTTAATACAAACAAAATTACAATGTAAAACCTAACATAC
>JAEIGA010006139.1_pt1 | contig 18288 bp, 19 predicted proteins | sample 9270691 | NCBI WGS metagenome assembly JAEIGA01 (sample SAMN17057246, study PRJNA624740) | gut metagenome | biome: biome; isolation source: fecal sample | host: Bos grunniens | place: China: Xizang | collected 2019
GGAGCAATGAATTGTTAGAAAAATAAATAAAAAAATAATAGAGATATGAAAAAATTTGATCCAGCAACAGCAATCAGCGCTGTACAAAGCATTTCTCCTGAAAGAGGAGTGAATCCTAACATAAACGATTCAGCAACCTTCACTTTCCCATACGGACAAACAATGACAGATACTTTCCATGGTGAAACAGAAGGATACTATCTATATTCTCGTCACTGGAATCCATCAAACTTCTCATTATGCCAAGCTCTTGCAGCAATGGAAGGAACAGAAGCTGCATGGGTAACAGGTTCTGGAATGGCTGCAATCACATGTTCTTTGATGCACTTCTTAAAAGCAGGAGACCACTGCGTAGCTTCTCAAACAGTTTACGGAGGAACATTCGCTTTCTTAAAGAATTACATCGTTAGATACGGAGTTGAAGTAACTTTTGTTGATACAACAAACCTTGAAGAAGTAAAAGCAGCAATGCGTCCTAATACAAAAGTTGTTTATACAGAACTTATGTCAAATCCTTTGTTAAGAATAGCAAACATAGCTGGCTTAAAAGAAATCGCATCTAACGGAGGAGCAAAATTATTAGTAGATAACACATTCACACCAATGATATTCTCTCCATATAAATTAGGAGCAGACGTTGTAATCTACTCAATGACAAAATTTGTTAATGGAAAGAATGACTGTGTAGCAGGAGCGATATGCGCAGACGCTGCAACAATCAACGCAATGATAGATGTAAATGACGGAACTGCAATGTTATTAGGACCAGTATTAGATTCATTCCGTTCAACATCAATCTTGAAAAACCTATATACATTACATATTCGTATGCAACAACACTCTAAAAATGCTGCATACTTATCTAAGAGATTTAATGAAATAGGTATCAAAGCAAACTATCCAGGAAATGATGATCATATTGACCATGAATTAATGAAAGCTCAAATGAACGAAGGATATGGTTTTGGTGGTATGATAGCTATCGACCTTGGAACAGCAGAAAGAGCTAACCAATTTATGGAAGCAATGCAAAATAAAGGCGTTGGCTACTTAGCTGTATCATTAGGTTATTTCCGTACATTATTCTCTTGTTCAGGAAAATCTACTTCATCAGAAGTTCCAGAAGATGTACAAAAGAAAATGGGTATGAGCGAAGGTTTAGTTCGTTACTCAGTAGGTTTGGATAATGATATGGAACACACATTCCAATTAATCCAAGAAGCTTTAAAAGAAATCAACTTTATCTAATAAAAAGCTTTATTTTAAAGGTAATAACTCTTTGTTTTGATAAATTAAAACAAAGAGTTATTTTTTTTATTCTTTGTTTTATCGGAATTATTCTTTGTTTTTTTACTTTATATTTTACCCCAGAATTTTCTTAAAAACCATTCGCTTGAGAAACAAATGATAATTAAAATCCAATACCAAATAGATGTTAAAAGTCTATGGTTTGTCTCTATTTCATGAATGATTGGTTTGGCGTCTTCTTGCTTATTAAGAATCTCTTTTAGTTTGCTTACCTCTTTTGCATCTATCATTTGTCCGTTTGTTTTAACGGATAGAGTATAAAGTAAATCGTGTTTTGCAACTAAGTCAATAGCTTCTAATTCGTTCGCAGATACTATAAAGCTACCTTTGTCGGTGTAGTTTATTCCTCCAAAGTTTGTATTCGCTGTGAAACTATATTTTCCTGCTTTCAATTCTAAGATGTCTAAAGCGTACGCGTTATGTGTTTTTGAGAAGGTGTAATCGTACGTATCGCCTTCTTCATTCTTTAAGTTTATCTTTATCTCTGATGTATTAACTAATTGATATGATTGATTATATAGTTCTGCTTCTAATTTTATTTTTTGACTTTGATTATATATATTTTCGTGCTTAATTTTGAAAATACTTTTGTCTTTATCGCTAACTAAATATTGAATAGTCTTTTGTATGAGTTCATCAATTTGCTCATTAGTGTTGTTGAGTAAATAATTTCTTAATCGCCATTTCCAAATATCTTCTCCACATATAATTGCAGATTTATTGTCTGCGTTGTTGTTAAATGCAATTAAAGGGTATTCTGTTTTTAATGAATTATGAGTTTGGTAAATCAATGTTTGTAACCCTTGAGAGCTTTCGTAACGTGCAAGAGGAGTGGTTAAAGGTGGAAGATTGTTAAATATCTCTGTTGCTTTTTCGGTAAGGCTAAATAGAGAGAAATTGCTATTAAATCTCGCTAAAGAAGGAGTTTGTGTATTTTTGTTGTAAACGTTTATTTTTAATCCATTGTTGAGTTGGTTGAATAGATTGAAATTAGTTCTTTTACCTATGATATATAAAATTGGAATATGATTTTCTTGTAGTATTTTTAGGGTTTCATAAGATGCATTATCACATGGTAATTGATGGGCAATCACCAAATTAAGTTGGTTTTGTTGTTGTATTTCTTTAAGGTTTGAAATATTAGTTAGATTATAGTTTTTATTCTTGTTTACACTTTGTTTGATTGCTGCAATATCAGGGTGTGCACCTGCAGAAAGGAATATGATATTCTTGCGAGAGTCTAATATGTTTACAAAGAAGGTTCTTGTGTTGTTTTCTTTGTTTATTTCGTCTTTTAAATTGGTAATGCTTACTGTATATGATTGTAAACCTGCTTCAAGAGCGGAGAATGTTGTTGGTATTTCTAATGAGAAATCTTCTTCGCTTATTGTAATGTCTTTACTGAAAAGAGATTTTCCTTTGTGAGATAGATTTACTCTTGCTTTTTCTTCCTTTGCTTTCTTTGCATTTATTGTGATTTCTAATGGACAAATATCCTCAGTATAAGATATTTCGTTATATCTTAATGAAGTAATACTTAAATCTTTTCTCTTATTGGTATCACCCATTGCAATTGTGTAAATAGGGCAAGGAATTTTGTCAAGTGAATTCAAAGGGTTGCTTCCGTAATTGTTTATTCCGTCTGAAGCTAATATTATTGCAGAAAGGTTTTGATTAAAGTATTCGTTTTGTATGTCGTTTAAAACTTGTGCAATGTCTGTTTGATAGTCATTGAAATCAAATGTCGGTGTTTCATTTATTTGTTTTCCAAAAGAATAAATCTTTGTATTAAAGTCTTTGTTTAAAGATTCTGATAAGTTAAATAAGGATTTTATATATTCATTTTTGTAAAATGATGAATCTTTTGTTTTTGTTATAGAAGATGAATTGTCTTGAGCGATTACTATTATAGGCTTTTCTGTTATGTTTGTTTTCTTTCTAATGATAGGGTTGAGAAGTAAAAACAATAATAAAAAAATACCCAATAGTCTTAAGCTAAATAGAGCTATTGTTTGTTTTTTTGAAAATGAATTTTTGGTGTAAAAATATATAAACCAAGCAATTGCCGATGAAAAAACAATGATTGGGATTAACCACCAAAGAGAATATTCTGTGAACATATCCTTATGCTATTCCTCTTTCTTTTTTAATTTTCTCGTATGCGTTTGCTATTTCTTGGAATTTTTCTTTCGCAGCCTGTTGTGCTTCTGCTCCAAGATGTGCAACTTTATCAGGGTGATATTTTATACACATACGTTTGTATGCTTTCTTAACTTCTTCATCAGAAGCTTCTTTTGTGATTTGTAAGATAACGTATGCAGAGTCTGTTTGCTCAAAATACATTGCCTCTATTGTCTTATAGTCTTGTTGAGATAGTCCAATAAGATTTGCAATGCGTGCAATCAAATCTTTCTCTATGCCTGAACATAACCCATCTGCACATGCTATTCCATAAAGATAATGAAGTAATTGAAGTTTTGCTGAATAAGGGATATTTAATCTTACTTTCTCGCAAGATTGATATAAATTTATATCTTTGTCTAAAAGTTGTCTTAATATATCAAGTTTGTTTAGTGCGCTATCTTCGCCAAAGTTTTTAACTAAAAATTCTTTTACATAAGAAAGCTCTGATTTCATCACCTTTCCATCGGCTTTCATCACTGCTGCCGAAAGAACTAATAAAGCCATTATGAAATCGCCTTTTTCTTCTCCTTGTGCGTATTCCTTGTTTATGAGTTTCTCAATAAAAGACCCCGCAGCATATCCTATGATAGAGCCCCAAAACCCTCCACCAAAAAGTCCTAATATAGTTGTTATCCATTTTATAATACCCATAGCATTTTTTGCGTTATAAATTCGTGCAAAGATACAAATTAACTATTAAAATGTCTTATCTTTGCAAACTTAAAATAATATTTTGTTAATATGAATGAAATTATAATAGCGTATTTTATTCTTTTTATCGCATGTTTATTGAGTGGAAGCTTAGTTTTTGTTCTTAATAAACACCCAAAATTATTATCATACATAGGCGTATTTGGAGGAGCTTTCTTATTGGCAGTTTGTTTTGTGCATCTATTACCTGAAGCACTTACTTTACAAGGAGACACACACATTTGCTCTGAACACCACTCTCACGAACACTCTCATTCTCACAGTATTTTGAGCGTAGGAGTCTTTGTTTTGATTGGATTTATCTTGCAATTAGTTTTGGAATTGCTTTCAAACGGTGCAGAACATGGACATATACACGATGAACATCATCATAAAGATTCGTTTCTTAAAGCAATAATGATTCTTCTTGGAGTTTCCATACATGCCTTTTTAGAAGGATTTGCACTTGTTGTCAATGGAGAAGTAAATCATTCTCTTTTGATAGGTGTCGTTTTACATAATATACCTATTTCAATGCTTTTGGTAAACGCCTTTATGATTGCAAATTGCTCAAAAATCAAATCATTTTTATTGCTATCTACCTTCGCAATAATGGGCGTTCTTGGCTCAATGTTAAGTATAAGTTTTGATTTTCTTCAAAACTATATGGGATATGTAATAGGTTTTGTAGTAGGTATCCTCTTGCATGTTTCAATTAGTACACTTTTTGACTCAAAAGAAAGTCATAAATATAATTTTGTAAGGTTTGTAGTTGTAATAATCGCATTTGCATTAGCGATTGTGTTGTCTCACTAAATTCAGAAAAGGAATAATAAATGAAACTCTCAATAGTAATAGTCAATTATAACGTAGAATACTTTTTAGAACACTGTTTGTATTCTGTACGTAATGCAATAAAAAACATAGATGCAGAGGTGTTAATCGTAGATAATAATTCGGTTGATGGCTCTGTAAATATGTTAAAACAAAAGTTTCCTGAATTTTATCTGATTGAAAACAAAGACAATGTAGGCTTCGCAAAGGCAAACAATCAAGCAATGCGCATCGCAAAAGGCGAATATATACTTCTGTTAAATCCCGATACTGTTGTAGAAGAAGACACTTTTGAAAAATGTATTGCCTTTATGAATTCTCATCAAGATTGTGGAGGTTTAGGAATCAAGATGATTGATGGGCAAGGAGAGATTTTAAAAGAAAGTAAACGAGGATTTCCAACACCATGGGCGAGTTTTTGTAAAATGAGTGGCTTAACTGCACTGTTTCCAACCTCAAAAAAATATGCACAATACTATATGGGGCATCTTTCATACGAAGAAACCAATCAAGTAGACATACTTGCAGGTGCATATATGATGATGAGAAAAGAATGTTTGGATAAAGTTGGGCTTTTGGACGAAGACTATTTTATGTATGGCGAAGACATTGATTTATCTTATAGAATAACACTTGGAGGATATAAAAACTATTATTATCCCGAAGCACAAATAATACACTACAAAGGCGAATCAACAAAGAAATCCTCTCTAAACTATGTCTATACATTCTATAACGCAATGGCAATCTTTGCAAGAAAACACCTAGATGCCAAGCAAAATAAATTATATAGTTTTATTATAAAATTGGCAATTTGGATAAAAGCTTTCTTTGGATTTTTTACTAGAATATTCAAAAGCTTTGCTTTGCCAATTGTTGATTTTGCATTAATTTATATCGCGTTTTATTTCCTTGAAACCACATGGGCAGAATATTATTGGGGTAGGGCAGACTACTATCCACCACACTATATGTTGATTGCCGTACCGTGTTATATTCTCATTCTGTTAAGTTCTGTATATGTCGCAGGAGGATATTCCAAAAAAATAAGACTGCAAAAAATTATTTCAGGAATATTCGTTGGAATGTTAGTACTATTAGTATTCTATTCCCTATTACCAGCCGAATTGCGCTACTCTCGTGCATTAGTTCTAATGGGTTCAGTGATGAGTTTAGTTGTCTTGTTGCTTATTCGCTTTGCAATTAAATTTATTCGCACAGGTAAACTATCATTTAAAAACGATGAATTCCTAAGATGTGCTATAATCGCAGACGAAAAAGAAGCAGAAAGAGTTGCCAATCTAATCCACTCCACTAATCTAAAACCCGAATTTATTGCACTTGTAGGCGTAGATGAAAAACCAAACAAAGAAACTTTTGTAGGAACAATATCTCAAATCGAGGATATAATTCGCATATACTCACTTAACGAAGTAATCTTTTGTGCAAAAAGCTTAACACAATCAACAATCAATAACCTAATGAATCGATTGGCGAAAACAAATGTTAAATTCACCATTGTGCCACCAACAGCCGATTTTATAATAGGTAGTAATACCATAAACTCTCCAACAGACTTATATGTAGTTAGCTTAAATAGTGTTAGTAATGAAGACAATAAGAGAAAGAAACGTATTTTTGACTTTGTTTCATCATTATTTTGTTTAGTCTTTGCAGTAATTGTAATGTGGTTTGTAAAACGTCCATTGGGCTTTGTAAAAAACAGTGTTTTAGTCCTTTTTAATTTTAGAACATGGATAGGTTATGGTAATGATAATGAAAAAAATATCAAAGGATTACCAAAATTAAAAAAATCAGTGCTATCACCACTTGATATGCTTAAAGATGAAAACCTAAATGAAAACGATAAACAAAAACTAAAACTCCTTTACGCACGAAATTATAGAGTAAATAATGATGTAAAAATATTATTTAAATGTTTTAGAGATTTAGGTAAAAAATAAAACAATATATTTTTTGTAAAATTTCTTGTAATTAAAATATTTTTTTTATTTTTGCATCAAGAAATATTAGAAACAAAAATTATACGCCTATAGATAAGATTATTACTTTTTATAATTATTAGAAAACAAAAAAGATTTTTTAATTGTATTAATTGTTAATTAGGTATTCCTTATTATATAAAATAGGGGGTTCTTTTTATAAAAAAGTTTAATCTTATGAAAACTATAGATAAAAGAAGTGACTATGAATTAGTTCAGGCGTATGTGTCAGGAGAAAAAAAGGTGTTTGATACCTTGGTTCGTCGTCATCAACAAAAACTTTATAATTACATCAATTCAGTTGTCAAAGATAAAGACGCTGCCGATGATATTTTTCAAGATACTTTCATAAAAGTTGTTAATGTATTAAGAGGTGGTACTTATAGGGAGGAAGGTAAGTTTCTTCAATGGATAATGCGAATTGCCCACAATCTCATTATAGATTATTTCCGCAAAGAGCAAAAAATTAAATATGTTCGCTCAAATGATGAAGTTGATGTTTTTGATATGCTAGGTAATTTTGAGGATTCACAAGAAACTCGTTTGATTAAGAAACAAATAGACAGGGATTTGAGAAATCTTGTGAAGCAATTGCCTGAGGAACAACGAAGAGTATTAATTATGCGTCATTATGCGGATATGTCGTTTAAGGAAATTGCAGAGCGTACAGGTGTTAGTATTAATACAGCTCTTGGTAGAATGCGTTACGCTTTGTTGAATATTCGTAAAATGGCTGAGGAAAAATCTTTAATTTTAAGTATTTAATTTTTTAGGGTTAAAACAATATCATAGGTTTGTTTTGCGTTTAGCTAGAAACAAAAGCAAAATTGCCTATGATAGATTATTATATTTTTTCACAAATCCAAGACTGGGAACAAGATTTAGAACGTGAGGAAGAAAATATTCGAGAAGAGATAATACAACACGTTATTGATTATTCAAGAGCACAATTGGTTTACAGTAAAACATTAGATGAAAACATTACAATCTGGCTTAACTAATAAAATACTTATAGTTGGTCCATGTTCGGCAGAGAGTAAAGAACAGTTGAGACAAATTGCAAGTGGGTTATCAAAATTTAATCTAAATTATTTTCGTGCAGGCATTTGGAAACCTAGAACTATGCCTTCAAGTTTTGAGGGTGTGGGGAGTATTGGTTTGACTTGGCTTAAGGATATAAAAAAAGAGTATTCTTTAAAGGTTTGTTGTGAGGTTGCTAATCCAAATCATGTTGAACAATGTTTAAATGCGGGAATAGATGCATTGTGGATAGGAGCGCGAACTACAACAAATCCATTCTCTGTACAAGATATTGCAGATTCCTTAAAGGGAGAACAAATTCCTATTTTTGTTAAGAATCCTTTGAATCCCGATTTGAAACTATGGATAGGAGCAATAGAGAGATTGCAAAAGGCTGGTATAGAGAGTGTTTTTGCCGTTCATAGGGGGTTTTCTTTAACTGATAATGGGATATATAGACAAACTCCATTATGGCAAATACCTATTGAATTAAAGCGTATATTTCCTGAAATTAAAATAATATCTGATTCATCTCATATTGCAGGGAAAAGAGAATTTGTTGCAAGTCTTTCTCAAACTGCCATGAATTTAGGACTTGATGGTTTGATGTTAGAGGTGCATAATCAACCTGATTTGGCAAAGACTGATTCTCAGCAACAATTGTCGTTGCAAGAGTTTGAGAATTTGATGAATAATCTCAATATAACCAATACAGATGAAAATTATTTGCCTGAAACAATAGAGGTTTTGAGAAATAAGATTGATAATATTGATAAAAAGATAATAGAGTTATTGGGTGAAAGAATGGTTGTGTCAAATCAAATAGCTCAAGTGAAAAAGCGGTTGAATCTCTCTGTATTACAGGTGAATAGATGGAGTAAATTGTTGTCGGATAGAATGGCATATTCCAACAAGAAGCAATTGTCGGAAAATTTTACAAAAGAATTATTTGAATTAATACACAAAGAATCTGTGCGTATTCAAGATGAAATTATAAAAAAAAGAATAAAAAAATAGGAGAAAACACTTGTTATAAACAAAAAAATATGTACTTTTGTAAAACGAAAAAAATTATTAACTTTTTTAAAAATAAACATCATGAAATTAAGAAGATTATTTTTAGGAGCAGCTATCGTTGCATTGATGGCAGCTTGTGGAGGAAAAGCAACTGAAACTGCAACTGAAACTGCAGTTGAAGCTACACCAGAAGTAGAAGCAGTAGAAGAATCTGTTGAAGCACCAGTTGAAGAAGCTCCTGTTGCAGCACCAGCTGTAAAAGAAGAAAAGAAAGCTGACCCATGTGAAGCTAAAGTTAAAGCATTTGAAAAATTCGTTGATGAATTAGTATTAGCTCAAAAAAATAAAGCTAATTCAGCAAAAGATTTAAAAGCTTTCTCTGAAATGTTAAAACAAGCTCCTGAACAAGAAGCTGCAGTTAAAGAATGTGTTGAAAACTCTGATTTCAAAACAAGAGTTCAAAATGCAATCATGAAATGCAAACAAATCAGAAGCCAAAAATAATAAAAATCTGATTGAAAAATAAAAAAGGTTCGGTGTTTTTCCGAACCTTTTTTTGTTTCTTATAATTTGCAAAGTTCCTCGACTAGATTGTCGGAACCTTCGAAAATTTCTGAGATATGTGTTGCTACCATATAAGCAGGGGTAGTAACAATTTTGTGTTTTACATCAACAGCTACTTCATTTGATTTACATATTTGGTGATTACATCCTAAGAAAATAGCGTCTTGTGCTGCAGGACAATCGTTTCCAAGTGTTAGTGTAGGATTTTCATCTCCAAGAACTTTGGCTAAAAGCATTGGTGCGATACATAAAGCGCCTATGGGTTTATTTGCAGAATATGTTTCAAGTATTGCCTTTTCTACTTCTTGATTTACAGTTATGTCTTTTCCAACAAAGGCGTAGTTGCTTAGGTTTTGTGCAGCACCCATACCACCTGGTATTATTAAAGCATCATAATCTTCATTTTTGTACATAGATAATGGTTTTATATTTCCTCTGCAAAGTCTTGAAGCTTCTAATAATATAGTGCGTTTTTCGCCATTAGCCTTTCCTTCTATGTGATTGAATACATCAAACTCTCCATTAGGAGCAAAGCATTGGTATTCTATTCCTCTTTTGTCAATGGCTAATAAAACAGATAAGGTTTCGTGTGTTTCGCTTCCGTCTCTGTTTCCACAGCCTGCTAAAATTACTGCAATCTTTTTCATAATTTATCTTGATTTAAGTATTCTTTGTTCTATTGAGGTAGTGGAATACCCCTCTAAATAAGTAATTGTTTTTATTTCTCCACCTTTTTCGCATACGATGTCGTAGCCAACAATATCTTCTACTTTGTAATCAGCGCCTTTTACTAATACGTCAGGTTGTACTTTTTTGATTAGTTCATATGGAGTGTCTTCATTGAAAAGTATAACTGCATCTACAAAAGTTAAAGAGGCAAGTATGTGTAAGCGCGATTGTTCATCTTGAAGTGGACGATGTATTCCCTTTAATCTTTTTACGCTTTCATCTGTATTAACGCCTATTATTAGTTTATCACCCATGTCTTTGGCTTTTGCAAGGTAGTCAACGTGTCCAAGATGCAATAAATCAAAGCAACCATTCGTGAAAACTATTTTTTGATTATTTGTATTCCACTCAGCTAATATAGTTTCTAAGTTTTCAGAGTTTATTATTTTATTTTTAACTCTCTCTAATTCTGTCATAAATTATTGATTTTTAATAATTTTCTTTGAAGAGAAATATACGAAAGCAATCAAACCCACAATGATTGTTCCAATTTGAGAACTTATCCAATTAAGCCAACCAACTACATATCCAATTGCTCTGCTGATGTCATAGTTTGCAAGAACTTCTGCAAAGATTGCTGGTTGCAAACCAATGCCACCTGGAGTTATCATCGGACCAAAAGCACCTATAACAGTAGTTGCGAGTGCTTGAATAATGTTTAAGCATTGAGTTTCTGCAAGACATTTGAAGCAAATAAAGGTTCCTGCTATCCATAATCCCCAAATTAATAGTGAATAAAAGATAAAAAGTAATGGATTTTTAAGTTTTAATATACTTTTTATCCCTTCAAGAAATCCTATAAGTAAGTTCTTTATCTTATTGTAAGATTTATTATTTGTAATCTTACTTTTGAATGCAAAAAATAATGCGATGATTACTATCAAACACACAAAACCTATTATGGCTAATTGAAATAGACTATTAATATTAAGATTGAAATTTCTTTCAATATAGTTTAATAATAAATCTCTTTGGATAATGAGAGTGAAAAGAAGTAGAAAGGCAAAGATAAGCATATCTATCACTCTTTCTGTAACGATTGTGCCAAGTGATTTTTCTATTGGAATGTTATCGCTTTTTTTCAGCATTGTACAACGCACAATCTCTCCAAGTCTTGGCACAGCAAGATTTGTAAGATAACCACTCATAACGGCAAGAAAACTATTTGTGCGAGATACTTTGCTGTTAAATGTTTCACTCATAAGCCTCCAACGTAAGGCTCTGATATAGTGGGAGAGAAGACTGATGATTACTGCAAAACCAAACCAAAAATAATTAGTTTGTTTTAAAGATTGCCAAATCTGAACCCTTTCTTCATTACCAAGTTTTTGCCAAAACCAATAAATAAATGCGAAACCAAGGCAGATGAAGAAAAGAGTTTGGACTATATTTTTAAGTTTAGATTTCAATATATTAAACGACTTTGTTCTCTTGTGGGAAAATAACGGTTGGTTTCCAGCTTTTAGCTTCTTCAAAGTCCATAGTAGCATATGAAACAATAATAACTAAATCTCCTTTTTGCACTAATCGTGCAGCAGCTCCGTTAAGACATAGTGTTCCTGAACCTCTTTCTCCTTTTATTACATAGGTTTCAAAGCGTTCTCCGTTATTTATATTGTATATATGTACTCTTTCGTTTTCTATTATGTTAGCTGCATCCATCAAGTCTTCGTCAATAGTGATAGAACCTATATAATTTAAGTCAGCTTGTGTAACAACAGCTCTGTGTATTTTTGATTTTACAACTTCTATTTGCATTATCTTTTAGTATTTTTTCAATCTGCAAAGTTATGAATTTATATTGAAAAAAATAATTCTTCGGTTTATTATTTTTATTCTTTGTTTTAGAAAATTGATTCTTTGATTTATTTTGTTAATTCTTAGATATAATTTTCTAAAAACACAAGTTTTAAAACCTTATAGATAACGAATGCGTTTACAAGGTTGAAAACAATTCCCCAAACGAATGCAGGGATTTTCGTAACCTTATGTAAAAGATTGCAATCTCCACTTTTTTTAGCTTTAAAGAAAGATAGGTGAAGTATTGTAAAACAAGCTTTTGTGTTGTCTATAAGTATTAATGTTGTATAGATGAATATTATAAGTTTTTCAATAGGAACAGAGGTCGGAAATAGTGTAAGAGCAAGATTGATACATGAAAAACATATTGTCCACACGAGCGCATATGTGTTTCTTATGTAGAATAATAAAATGAAAAATGAGTAGATTGTTATACCTATTATTAACCAATGAGTAAATCCCTTTGCAATGCAAAAAATGAAAAGTAAGGAAATTAAACTACAACCTATATAGCCAGCAAGTGAGCTCAAAAATGTCCTGAATTTACTTTTACTTAAACTTATGCAACTGCCTTCTGTTGTTTCTTCAAATTTGATTTCTTTTACTTTATTTCCAAGTATTAAAGAAACCAACGCGTGAAAACTCTCATGAAAAAATGTATTTAGAGTATTTAACCAAAGTCCAGGCTTTTTGGTGTAACTCAATATTATACATATTGTTACAATTATTATTTTGATTGCCATATTTCCCATGCTTTTTCTGCTTGTTGATACAACATTTGCGAGCCATCAATAGTTTTAGCTCCTCTTTTTTCACATTCTTTCATTAATAGAGTAGGTGATGGATTGTAGATTAAATCAAAAATTTGATGAGTAGAGTTGATTTTATTCAAGTCTATATTCGGCATTTTATGTTCTAAACTATGCATTCCAACAGGTGAAGCATTGACAAAAAGAGCATTGTTGCAAAAAGTTTGATTCATTTCATCGTAAGAGATTTGCTCTTCCTTTGGATTGCGACTTACTATTTTTGAAGGAATGTTGTGTTTATCTAATATGTGTTTGATAGTTTTTGATACTCCACCGCTACCTAATATGTATGCGTTTTGAATTTTTGATAAACATAGTTGATTTAATAAACTATGTTCAAAACCATAAGCATCAGTATTATATCCTTGTAGTTCAATATTAGAATTTTGTCTAATGATTTTCACGCAATTAACATTCCCACAAGCCTTTGCCGTTGAACTTAATTTGTCTAAATATTTTAATATTTCTTGTTTGTAAGGCATAGTTACACAAAAGCCTTTTAAGTTTTTGTGTGAGTGAATTATCTCTTTGATTTCATCTATTTGCCTTATTTCAAAAAGGTGAAAAGAATAATCTAATCCTAATTCAATAAACTTTCTATCAAAATGTTTTTTTGAATAGGAATGAGAAAGAGGAAATCCAATTAGTCCGAAGCTTTGATTTAAGCTTTTGTTTGTTTCTTTTTTGATAAGCCTTTATAGATTAGATAGATTACAAATAAAGCTCCTAATCCAAGTAGGATATAAGAAAGTTCATGACTATATTTGTCAATTAAGTCTTTGTTTCCGTGTCCTATGTATCCCAAAACAGCAAGCATTATATTCCAAATGAAAGCTCCAAGTGCAGTGAAAGAAACAAAACTAATAAGATTCATCTTTGCCAATCCGGCAGGTATAGATATAAGTTGGCGAATGCCAGGCACTAATCTACCAATGAATGTTGAGCTTTTGCCGTGTTTGTCGAAGTATTTTTCTGCTTTTTCTACTTTTTCCTTGCTCAAAAGACACATTTTGCCAAAACGAGTCTCTACAAACTTATAAATTATTGGGCGTCCAAGCCATAAAGCCAAGAAATAATTTATCAAAGCACCAATTATAGCACCAATAGTTGCGAAAACAACAACCAAAACTATATTCATATTGCTATCTTCTTCCAAGGATTTGTATGCAGCAGGAGGAACAACTACCTCTGATGGAAAAGGAATAAAACTACTTTCAATAGTCATAAGCAAAGTTACAGTTCCGTAGTTCATGTTATCCATATACCATGAGGTAACATTTTCTATTATGTTTTTGTTATCTGTTTGATTTTCGTTTTGAGCCGTTGCACTAAAACTTATACATGCAAAAACTATACTTAAAACAAAGATTTTAATGTTATTCTTCATCGTTTTTTAATTCGTTAATGATTTGTTCAAAATTTTCTATTACTTCTGTATCTTTATTTTCTAATATTCTTGATACTAATTTTTTTACAAAAGAATTACCATATATTATTACAGAATTTTGGATTAATTCTGCTAAATCTTCTTTTGGCGAATTTGTTTCAAAGATTAATTTGGTGTATAGAATGATTATAGAAGAAAGACTATCTTCTAAATTTGGTAAATAGCCTTGTTTGAATATTTCAGAACTTAAACCATCCAATAACTCCAAGGCAAACATTTTATCGTCATTTGATAGGAGAGTTGCCCATGATAGAATTACAATAGAAAGTATGGCGTATTGAGCTTCTAATTCATAGATATTAGGCTCTTCTTTTGACTTTTCATTAGCAATGTCATCTTGAATAATGTCATAAATATCTTGGTAGAAATGATTTGCTTCGTCTATATTCCCCATCAAATATAGCAATTCAGCAAAATTAACTCTTGAACCGATATTTCCATTGTCTGCCTCTATTGATTTTAGAGCAAATTTCATCGCTTCGTCACTGTCGCCTAAAGAAAAATATGCACGAGAAAGAGTGTTATAAACATTGATTCTAGTGAAGCCAAGTTCTGAAGAAAAGATTGGTATTACAGAGTTTTTAGTTATTGTTTCATTGCATACATCTATACATTCTTTATATTTTTTCTCATCAAAAAGAATGTTAATTAATTCAAGGTAAGTAGCAGTTAATGAATCCGATAGTCCAAGTCTTATTTTGGTGTCTAATTTATCGTCTAACAACTCTTTTTCTAAAAGTAAGGCTATTTTTTGTAGAAGTTTAGTTCTTTCTTTAGTTTTGCCGGCATAAACATAATTAATGTATTTTCTTCTGATTACATCAACATCATCGGGTTCTATACAAAGAAAGAAATCGCAAGCCTCTAATGCTTTTTCGTATTCATTACATCTTTCGTAGAATTCGATAAGCATTTCCCAATAATCTAAATTTTGAGGTTCGTATTCAACAAAATTTTCTACTTTAGCATAAAACTTATCTTTGTATTGTGGAGCTTCTTTGCATAATTCAGCTATTGCATAAAGCAAATCATCAGGAATAACAGTTGCAGAAAACATAAAGTCATTAGCACCATAACTTTTTATCTCACTATCTTTAAGTTTTGTGTAGTTGTTGTAAGAAATATTAAGTGCATTTAAAAGATATGTATTCGCTTTGTTGAATTTATGAAGTTTTATATTTTGATGAGCATATAAAGTACAGATATATTCGTTTATCTCATTCTTTAAACAATTCTCTGTGATTTTTATAGCTTTTAAATAATTACCTGCTTTTGTAAGAATTTTACTACTTTGATAAGCCAAAAGAGTTTTGTCTTTAATGTCTTTTAGCTTGTTGCTTTCGTTTAATAGATAAAAAAAAGCGTTGTCGGGATTGGTAAAAGATATGAATTCGGCTCTTCTTACAATTAAATCAGCATTAAGGGCATATTGATTTGAAGACAACTCAATAGCCTTTTTTAACAAGTCGCTTTTGTTGTCTTCAATGAAAAAAAAATCAATAATGTCTAACCATTCGTCAATATCATAGAATAATAAACCTCCTCCATGTTCTACTTTATTGGAGAAATCTTGTATTAGAGATAAGATATCATCGTTATTATCAAAATAGCTCATATTCTTATCTTAATTCAACAGGAATCATTGCAACACGGAATAGTTTATTGTTTCTAAATATGATATATATATTTCCCATATAAAACCAATGTCTATTGCTGCCATCGAAATTGTTTAAAACTTCTCTGTCAGCTTTTCCCCAAGAAAGAAATGCCATATCCATAGTCATATCTTTAATAAGTTCTTTTTGTAATATGGCTTTATGATATGTAGGGTAGGTGTCTTTATATTTTAAAACTTTATTTCCGTCTGCCAAATACAAATCAAAACTTAGTCTGTCTCCTAAATTGAAGTCAGCAGGCATATAGAATTTTCTTCCTTTTTCATTTCTCATCAACATTTGGAATTTTCCGTCTTTAACAACGAAATCTAAACAATGGAAAACATCTCCTTGTTTAACTGTTATAGGTTTTTTCCATCTTAAATCAATAACTGTTAATGGGAATTTATCTCCTCTTACAACAAAGTCTTTGTCTTTATAGTAAGTTCTGATTTTCTTGTAGTAAGCCTCTATAACAAAATCAAATTCTCCTCTTTCTTTTATTGTAGGATACTTATAGTAAACAGTGTCTCTACCACCTTTTTGCACCAATTTAAGATAAACGTCAGTAAGGTTTTCAGCACTATGGCACCAATCGGCAACAGTAAATGTTTTGCCTTCCAATAATTTAGCCTTTCCTATAGGGTAGTCTGTGAAAGAATATTTTCTGCTATCATCATCATAGTTATAAAGTCTTGTTCCGTTGAACAATCTCTTTAATGTAGCATCAGTAACCACAGGAAGAGTAATTTTATATCCAACTAATCTCATTGGAAGATGTGCATAGTTGCTATTTGTATCGTAATCAACAAGATTTATATCCTCGTGAGACCATTTGCTAACAGGGTATTGATTCTTATTTGCATTGTAATAACTCATAGGAGTGAAAGGAAAATTGTAACGATTGTAGTAGTTTTGATAGTTATAGAAAACAGTATCACCTGTTGAACCAACAACAAGTTTCATGAAAGGATATTGCATTTTAGTAAAGTCTTGCATATAGTAATCTGCATTGAAAATCTTTGCAAACGCAAATTGGTCAGCAATATAGTCTGCAACCACAAACCATTCCCCTTTAAGAGATTGAATTCTCTCTGGACTCATTCTTGAAAGCTTGTAATATGTAACGCCTGTGTCGTCATCTTTTTCAGGGATTGCAATATTTCCAACAAAGAAAAATTTATTTAGAGCAGAATCTGGAACATCTTGCAAATAAAGAGTTTGTCCCACCATTGCAAATGGCGTACTCATGAATTTTAAGTGCTCATCGTAATCTGCGTAATCAAAGTCAGGTAAGTGTTTATATTGTCTTAATTGTGCGAAACTGTCAACAAAAGTCAAGTTTGCTATCAAAATCAAAAGAATTAAAAAAGAGTTCTTTTTCATAAACGTACTATTATTATTAAATTTTAATTGGCAAATATACGAATAAAAGAGCGAAAATAACTTAAAACAGAGTTTTTTTTTCTAATTTTGTATTCAAATTATCTTTAATACTAAAATAAAAGTAAAATAATGAGAATAGATATCATCACTTTATTTCCCGATATGTTTACCGAGATATTTTCTCAAAGCATATTAAAAAGAGCACAAGATAAGAAGTTGTTTGAGGTTGAAATTCACAATCTTAGGGACTATTCCTTAAACAAAAATCACAATGTTGATGATTATCCTTACGGAGGTGGTGCGGGAATGGTTATGCAGATAGAACCGGTGGATAATTGTTTGAATTTTTTAAAGTCAAAACACAATTACGATGAGATAATATATACGGCACCTGATGGAGAGAAATTATCTCAAAGTTTAAGCAATGAATTAGCTTTAAAAAACAATCTTTGTATTCTTTGTGGACACTATAAGGGAGTAGATGAACGCATAAGAGAACACTTGATTACAAGAGAAATTTCAATAGGGGACTATGTACTTAGTGGAGGAGAGCTTGCCGCTGCTGTGATTGCCGATAGTGTTGTAAGACTACTTCCGGGTGTTTTGAACGATGAAACCTCTGCTTTAACAGATTCTTTTCAGCAAGATTTAGTTTCTCCACCCGTTTACACAAGACCTGCAAACTACAAAGGTTGGCAAGTTCCTGATGTATTGTTAAGTGGACATGATAAAATGATTGATGAATGGCGTTTTGAACAAGCCTTAAAAAGAACAAAAGAACGTCGCCCTGAATTGCTAAGTGATAAGTAGCGAAAAAAACAAAGAAAGAATAAAATAAAACA
>JAEIGA010006140.1_pt1 | contig 18287 bp, 12 predicted proteins | sample 9270691 | NCBI WGS metagenome assembly JAEIGA01 (sample SAMN17057246, study PRJNA624740) | gut metagenome | biome: biome; isolation source: fecal sample | host: Bos grunniens | place: China: Xizang | collected 2019
CAAGACCCTTATTGTTGTGTGGATCCATATAGCGGAGATAGTAGGCTGATGAGCCTGCGAAGCCCGGCATTGTAGAGAGCTCGTATGGGTGACCCTCCTGGTTGCACCAGCCCTCAACGCGTGCCAATGGTGGCTCGCCCTCGGCTGTAGGACCAAAGTCCTTGATAGCAGGTAGGCACAATGGAAGCTTATCTTCGGCAACAGGGTAGGCTACATCATCCTTATAGTAGATAGGGAATGGCTCGCCCCAGTAGCGCTGGCGTGAGAAGATAGCATCGCGTAGGCGGTAGTTAACAAGACGCTTACCCAAGCCGCGGCGCTCAACCTCCGCGAACATAAACTCAATTGCCTCCTTAACATCCATGCCGTTGATAAGGTCGGAGTTGATAAGCTTACCCTCCTTAGCGTCGTAAGACTCAACCTCAAGGTTACCCCCCTCAACAACAGGGATAATCTCTAAGCCGAAGTGGCGCGCAAAGGCGTAGTCGCGTGAATCGTGCGCAGGAACAGCCATGATAGCGCCTGTACCGTAGCCCGCAAGTACATAGTCAGATATATAAATAGGTATCTCGCGGCCAGTGAATGGGTTAATGGCGTATGAGCCTGTCTTAACGCCACTAACACGCTTAGTGTCAGCTATACGCTCGCGCTCCGAACGGCGCTTGGTCTCTGTGATATAGGCCTCCACAGCCTCGCGGTTATCCTCCGTTGTAAGCTCCGCAACCCACTCATGCTCAGGGGCTATAACCATGAAGGTTACACCATAGATAGTATCAGGGCGTGTGGTGAATATCTCCAACTTACGATCCGAGCCTGCTACATTGAAGAACACCTGAGCACCCACGGAGCGACCAATCCAGTTACGCTGAATCTCCTTCAATGACTCGCTCCACTCCAACTTCTCAAGACCATCCAACATACGCTGTGCATAGGCAGTAACGCGCAACAACCACTGCTTCATGCGCTTCTGCTCAACAGGGTGACCACCACGAACAGATAGACCCTCCTTAACTTCGTCGTTGGCAAGCACAGTGCCCAACGCTGGACACCAGTTCACCATAGTGTCGGCACGGAATGCCAAGCGGTAGTTTTGAAGTACCTGCTCGCGCTCAGCCTCGCTCATGGCGCACCACTCTGCAGCAGTGAAGCTTAGCTTTGTGGTCTCGGCAGCATCAACGCCCTCTGTACCGCCCTCTTCGAAGTGCTTAACAAGGTTCTTGATTGGCTCAGCCTTCTCTGTCTTATTATTATACCAGTGGTCAAACATCTTCAAAAAGGCCCACTGTGTCCAGTGGTAGTACTCAGGCTCGCAGGTGCGTACCTCGCGTGACCAGTCATACGAGAAGCCAATCTTATCAAGCTGTGAGCGGTAGCGTGCGATATTCTCCTCGGTGGTAACAGCTGGGTGCTGACCTGTCTGGATAGCATACTGCTCGGCAGGTAGGCCAAAGGCATCGTAACCCATAGGGTGAAGCACATTAAAGCCCTTCTGGCGCTTGTAGCGAGAGTAGATATCCGAGGCGATATAGCCAAGTGGATGACCTACATGTAGTCCCGCACCCGATGGATATGGGAACATGTCAAGTACATAGAACTTTGGGCGTGAAGAGTCCACATCTACCTTGTAGGTGCCCTCCTCCTGCCACTTTTGCTGCCATTTCTGTTCAATGGCCTTAAAATTGTATTCCATAATCTATTAGTTTATATTGTTTTAGTCTTACTAATCTTCATCATCATCAATAAACGCATCGTCGTCGTAGTAGAAACCATCCATCAGTGCATCTATATCACGGCGCTCCTTCTTCGTTGGGCGACCTGTGCCTCGGTCGCGGAAGACAAAGATGGTCTCGTGTGGTACATGGAGCTTGTCAAGCTCCTCCTGTGGTGTGCAGTTGAGGCAGTAGGTAGGCACATTCTTGGCTGGCTGGCGGCTCGACACAAGCTCCAGCACCTTATAGCTATATGTAACTCTCTCTCTGCGCACCGATATCATATCACCAATCTTCACCTCGCGCGAGGGCTTGGCATAGGCATCGTTCACAAGTACGCGGTTGTTGCGTATCGCATCGGCAGCATCGCTACGAGTCTTAAAGACACGCACTGCCCATAGGTATTTATCTAATCGTATATCACTCATAACTATCTCTTTTTCTCTGGTATGCGGCTCACACTTAATATCATACCAAGTGCGATTGACATAAACATCAACGATGAACCTCCGCGCGAGATGAATGGGAGTGTCTGTCCTGTCTCTGGGAGGAAGTTTACCTGCACAAGGATATGAAGCATCGCCTGACAGGTGATAAGGAGACCCAGCCCCGCAGTCATAAATGTTAGAAAGGCTGTAGGACAGCGACGACATATCTCTATTGCGCGGAAGGTAATCCATAGGTATAACAACATCAGCACTATAGCGGCAATAAATCCATACTCCGAGGTAAAGAAGGCGTAGGCGTAGTCGCTCTCAGGGTGTATGACCACAGCGCGTGAGGAGCTATGTCCTGCACCCTCACCGATAAAACCACCATCATGGATGGCTATCATAGCACGCTCCGTGTCCGAAAGTTCATAGACATAGTCTTTCTTGCCATTTGTTGTCCACTCTGTAATCCATGTCGAGAGTCTTCCTCCAGCCGTGCTACCGCGACCTATGCCAACCAACGATAGTAGCGAAAAGCCTATGATGGCGGCTGTGGCGGTAAGTGCGCAGAACTTGAATATCTCCCACTTGCGTACACGACCTATGTATAGCATAATCACCGATACCATGCCCACGATAACTGCCGAGGATATATGCGCTGGGGCGATAACTATGCACGACAGAATTATTGGACCAAGAAGAGGTATGGTGTTCTCTCGAATTATGCGTCGCTGTTCTGGTGTGTTGAGCTTCAGGGATGTAGGCAGAAGCTTTATCTTGGTAATAACATCTTGACGCTTCTCCATGCATCGTGCAAGCATAAGTATCGTGAAGATCTTTAGACCCTCCGAGGGTTGGAACTGTATAGGACCTATTGGTAGCCAGCGTGCTGCACCATTGGTTTTTGCACCAATGAAGTATGTGGCTATAGTAAGTATTATAAAGAGCCAGTAGCCTATGCGTGTGGCGTAGCGGTAGAAGTTGTAGTTTATCTTATGAGCTATGAATATAAGAGGCAGCGACATCACCAATACATACATTATCTGTTGGCGTAGGGACTCGGTGGTTGTAAGTCGCGATGTTACATCGTATGCCATCTTTGCCGTGGATGAATATACCACAAGTATGGAGACAACGATAAGCACTGCGTAGATTATCCACAGTGTTCTGTCGCCCTCGAATATTCGACTGCCATTGAGCCTATCTGCCCCCTTTATATCTCTGTTATCACTCATTTGTTAAGATATTTGCCTTAACCCACTCCTTGAACTCTCGACCTCGATGCTCATAGTTCTTGAAGAGGTCGAAACTCGCACAAGCAGGAGATAGGAGTACCGTGTCACCTGCTGTTGCGACCTCGCGTGCAGCCTCCATTGCTGCCTCAAAGGTGTTGCAGTCGCGGATTATTGGGACAATGCCTGCAAACTCCTGTTTTAGTTTGTTGTTGTCAAGACCCATGCAGATTAGTGCCTTAACCTTGCGGCGTGCAAACTCCTTAAGCGGAGTGTAGTCGTTGCCCTTATCTGTGCCGCCAGCAATCCAAATGGTAGGGCGAGTCATGCTTTCCAAGGCGTACCATACAGAGTCAACATTTGTAGCCTTAGAGTCGTTTATCCACTCTATATCATTAGCTTTACCTGCAGGCTCAAGACGATGCTCAACAGGTGAGAAGTCGTAGATAGAGCGCTTAATAACCTTCGGATCAACGCCCGCAGATAGGGTGGCGAGAGCTGCTGCCATAGCATTATAGACATTGTGCATACCCTGAATCTGCATTTTGCGGGTATCTATCGTTACAGACTTCTTGCCTACTGTAGCCGTGAAGGTGTGTCCCTCCAAGATTGCATCTCCGTCGCCACTTGCAATGGCGGTGTTAATGGCAAATGGGAGCTGTCGCGCGCGTAGCGACGAGTCCATCTCTGCAAGCATCTGCTGCGTTGTCTGGTCATCTGCCGAGTAGATGAAGTAGTCTGCCGAGCCCTGATTTTGGGTGATACGCATCTTTGAACGGGCGTAGTTCTCCAGTTTATAGTCGTAGCGGTCGAGATGGTCGGGTGTGATGTTCATCAACACACCTATATCTGCCTTAAATTTGTAGCATCCGTCGAGTTGGAAAGAGCTAAGCTCCAAGACATGCCAGAAGTAGCGGTCTGTGGCGATAGAGTAGGCGAAGCTCTCACCAATGTTACCTCCAAGCGACACTTTACGACCTGCATCGACCATAATCTTATATATGAGCGATGTTGTTGTGGTCTTGCCGTTTGAGCCTGTGATACAGATAGTTTTGGCTACGCCCTTGTAGCGCGCTGCAAACTCAATCTCCGAGATTATAGGTATGCCCTTCTCGATGATTCGCTGCACGATAGGTGCTGTGTCTGGGATACCTGGTGATTTTACCACCTCGTTGGCATCCAAGATTCGCTCCTCGGTGTGACAACCCTCCTCATACTCCACGCTCCACTCCTCAAGGCGAGACTTAAATCTATCTGCTATCTTACCCTTATCTGATAGGAATACATCGAAGCCCTTCTTTTTTGCAAGTATGGCTGAACCATAGCCAGATATTCCTCCTCCCAAGACTGCTATCTTTCTCTTCATAATTCTATAATTTAATTTGGTACTTGGAGGAGTAGTCAGCTCCTCCAAGTAAGATAGAGATTACTCTCTAATTCGCTTAATCTGCTTAGCGTAGTTGCTCCAACCCATAGCCTTTTTATAGGTCTTAACCATCTTCTGTGGAACATATACAGTTGCCTCCTCAGGGAGTTTGAGATGTTCAACAGTTGGAGGTGTCTCAGGTCTGCAAATCATACCTACCAAGGCGTTACACTCGTAGAATGCACGCTTGCCGATAGACTCAATAGCCTCGCCAAGTGTGATGCTCTGGAGCATAGAGCAGTTAGCAAAGGCATCCTCGCCAATGCTTGTTACGCCATTACCCACGATAATGCTCTGAATAGCAACACAGTTAGAGAAAGCGTTCTTCTCAATTGCAGTTACGCTATCTGGAATGGTGATTTCAGCAAGTGCGCGACAGTTTGTGAATGTGCTCTCCGAAACCTTTGTAAGGTTTGCACCAAGTGTTACAGATGCAAGAGAGGTGCAACCCTCGAATGCTGCATTGTTTACATATAGTACGCTATCTGGAAGTGTTACAGATGCGAGAGTGATACAGTCGCGGAATGAACCCTCACCGATACTCTCCAAGCTATCAGGTAAAACGATATTTGTCAAGCTGCCACAGTTCTTGAATACCTCAGGGGCAATCTCCTTGACACCATAAGGGATTGTGTACTCTGTGATGCCTGCAGGGATGAATGCGATAAGACGACCATCGATAACAAGTGAACGACCATCTGCAGAGGCATACTTGCTGTTGAACGAGTGAAGCATGTCACAGTTTACAAATGCACCACCACTAATCTCGCGTACATTGTCACCAATAGTGATAGTACCAATCTTCGAGCCGTTGAACCAGTCTGGGCTGATGATGTTACAGTTTACGGTGATGTTACCTGCGTAGTCACGGAATGTGTCGTTTGCAATTGTGTTGATATTCTCGGTAATAACAACCTCTGCCACGCGAGCAAGATCGAACCACTCAACCTTGAAGTTATTGCTGTCGATGATTAGCTTGCCATCGAATTCAGCATATGCACCCAAGGCGTTCTCATTAACGGCAGGGGTGATTGTAAGCTCAGCAATCTGTGCAAGGTTGAACCACTTAGAGTTGAAGAAGTTACAGTTTACTGCCAACTTGCCATCGAAGTTAGCAAAGGCATCAGGGATGATGTTTGTAACATTCTCACCAACAGTGATGTTTGTAAATGAGCAGTCGTCAAACCATGCTGCATCCGGTACATTACAATCGATTGTCAACTTACCAAGGAAGTCGTGGAATACCTCCTCGCCAACGCTACTAACGCTACGACCAATAGTGATCTCGTCGAGAACAGCGCAATCATAGAAGGCGCGGTCACCAATAGTTGTTACATTCTCTGGGATAACAATGTGGTGAAGTGTGCTACACTTCTCGAATGCAGAGCGACCAATGGTGTTAAGGCTGCTTGCAAGAGTGATGCTCTGAAGTTCTGTACAACCGTAGAATACCTCGTCGTCAATAGCTGTTACACCCTCCTGGATTGTGTACTCGGTAATACCCTTTGAAGCAAAGATCTTGAGTGTGCCATCCATGATGATTGACTTACCATCGAATGACGCGAACTTACCACTGAAGTTGCTAAGGTTTGAACAGTTGGCAAAAGCATTCTTATGGATAGTCATTACACTCTCAGGAATGGTTATGCTCTGGAGTGCCTTGCAGCCATTGAATACATTCTCACCAATCTCGGTAACGCCCTCAGGGATGGTGTACTCAGTAGCACCACAACCCATGGCGTATGCTGCCAATACACCGTCAACAACCAATGCACAACCGTCAGCCGAAGCAAAGTTACCGCTGATAGACTTGATGTTGTCACAACCGTTGAGGATATTCTCGTCGATGCTTTTAAGACCCTTAGAGATTGTTACGCTCTCGAGCTTTGTACAGCCGTTGAGCACCTCGTCACCCATCTTAATAACGCTATCTGGAATAACGATTGAGAGTAGTGAAGTACAGTTGCGGAATGCACCATCCTTAATCTCTGTTACGCTATCGGTCATCTCGATGCTCTGTAGTGATGAGCAACCATCAAAGGCGTTCTCACCAATCTTAGAGACGCTATTTGGCACAGAGTACACCGTAACACCGCTATTTACAGCAAATGCCTTGAGCGAACCATTAACAATTACGCTGCAACCATCCGCAGAGACAAATGCACCCTTGAACTCGCGTAGTTTATGGCAACCAGCGAACGCGCCATCCCAGATGTAGTCCACGCTACTTGGAATGGTAATCTCCTCGATGCTGCTACAGTCACGGAATGTACCTGCTTTAATCTCAGATACGCCCTCAGGGATGTTTATACGAAGGAGGTTGTTACAACCTGCAAACGCGTTCTCACCAATAGCTGTTACACTGCTTGGAATGATTGCACCAACAAGATTGTTACAGCCACGGAAGGCGTTGCTACGGATCTCTGTTACACCCTCAGGAATAATAACGCTACGAAGAAGTTTGTAACCATCAAATGTTGAGCGACCGATGCGTGTAACCTCCTCAGGAATGGTGTAGTCTGTGATGCCGCAACCCAAAGCAAATGCTGAGAGTGTACCATTAACGATAAGAGATACGCCATCTGCCGATGCATACTCACTGTGGAAAGCCTTAAGACCTGTACAACCCTCGAAAGCTCCATCGCGAATATACTCAATACCATTAGGAAGAGTGATGCTCTGAAGTGCTATACAGTTGCGGAATGCTCTACCACCGATGTACTCAATACCTGTAGGAATAGTTACGCTCTGTAGGCTGCTACAACCATCAAAGGCGTTCTCACCGAGCTTGGTAATCTCTTCAGGTAGAATGATTGTCTGTAGTTGCTCACAACCAGCAAAAGCCTTGTAACCGATCTCCTTAACGCTGTTAGGAAGAGTGATGTTTTTGAGGTTCTTGCAATTTGTGAAGTAAATGTAGTTCTCGCCTGAATCCGATCTCTCGGATGAGACAATCTCAATGTCGTGGTCGAAGCGAATGACACCGCTTGCATCCATATAGGTATGCGAAACGATACCTTGCTGGCTTCCTAAGTCGAGTTTCTCTCCATCTACAGTAGAGTACCAAATTTCATTATCGGGGCACTGTGCCAATACCGATAATGTTGTTCCCAAGAGGGCAACAATAAGTAAAAGATAGTGTTTCATAAAATTAAGTATTATAAGTTAATAGATTTATTGCATCTTTAGTGTTGCGAGTGTCATTGCCGCGAGAAGCAACGATATGATGAAGAAACGCATCATAATCTTTGTCTCGAATAACCCCTTCTTTTGGTAGTGATGGTGCAGAGGAGACATAAGAAATATGCGCCTACCTTCGCCATACTTACGCTTCGTGTATTTGAAGTAGCCAACCTGTATCATCACCGATAGAGCCTCCACAAGAAATACTCCACATAGTAGCGGTAGAAGTAGCTCCTTACGGATACATAAAGCAAATACTGCGATTATACCACCAATGGTTAATGAACCTGTGTCACCCATGAATATCTGTGCAGGGAAAGAGTTGTACCATAGGAAGCCTATGAGCGCACCTGCGAATGCTGCAGCAAAGACAATTAGCTCTCCGCTATTGGGGATATACATGATGTTGAGGTAGTCCGAGTAGATGATATGTCCAGATAGGTATGCCAAGATACCCAGCACAAGTACTATAGGTACTGAGACACCCGTCAGTAGTCCATCGATACCATCCGTGAGGTTTGCACCATTTGATACGGCGGTAATGACGAATATGGCGACGATGATATATAGTATCCACGCTAAGTTATCGTTGCCGCCTGTTATCGCCTTATAGTCGAGCATCGTATCCTTTAGAAATGGAATGGATGTTTTCGTGGTCTTTTCAGGTGTGGTGCTCACAACCTGCTTCTCGTTGTAGTCCTTAATAACCTCGCCTGTAGTAACATCCGTGATGGTGTAGTGCTTAGTCTCAAAGGTCTTTTCGTGGATGACAATATCATCCGATAGCCACATCGTTGTACCAACGATAATGCCCAAGCCCACCTGACCTACAATCTTGAATCGACCCTTAAGTCCATCCTTGTTGTGGCGAAAGACCTTGATGTAGTCATCCAAACCGCCTATGAAACCGAGCCATAGTGTCGAGATAAGCATTAGCTGTATATATACATTGTGTAGGTCACCAAAGAGGAGTACAGGAACAAACATAGCAAGGATGATGATGATACCTCCCATTGTTGGTGTTCCCTTCTTCTCCAACTGACCCTGAAGACCAAGATCGCGAATATCCTCACCTATCTGTTGGCGACGCAAGAATCGTATGATGCGCTTGCCAAAGAAGATAGAGATGAGTAGCGATGTTATGATGGCTGCGGCAGAGCGGAATGATATATACTCGCCCACACGCATGCCAGGTAGCGTTGTATTTTCGTTTAGGAATTTAAATATCTCGTAAAACATGGTTGTTAATACTCTATAAGTGTCGTGTTAGTTGTTGTGTCTCTCATCAAATGCTTTGGCAACCTCTTCGCGATCGTCGAAATGGTGCTTATGGGTGCCAATAATCTGATAATCCTCATGTCCCTTACCCGCAACAAGGATTATATCTCCTGCCTTGGCGAGTGTTGAGGCGGTGCGTATAGCCTCACGGCGGTCGGTGATGCGAAGATAGTTTGCCGTGTTACCCACCCCTACAACCATATCATTGAGTATAGACTCAGGGCTCTCGGTGCGAGGATTATCCGAGGTGAATATCGCCATTGTCGCATACTTGACAGCAACGCTTGCCATCTCTGGGCGTTTGGTGCGATCTCTATCTCCTCCACATCCGCATACTACATATAGTTTCTGGTTGGCTTGGCGTAGCTCATCTATGGTTGTGAGTACATTCTCAAGCGCATCGGGCGTATGGGCGTAATCGACAATAGCCATGGTGCCATCCTTGGCAGTTATAGTCTCGAAGCGACCACTCACGGGGGTTAGGTTCGAGAGTGTGGTAAGCGCCTCCAAGCTATCAATGCCGAGTAGTGTTGCTGCGGCATAGACAGTTGTAAGATTGTAGGCGTTGAAGCGTCCAGTGAACTTCACCCATAGCTCCTTACCGTTGATATGTAGGAGCATGCCATTCGGTAGCATCTCAATAATTTTGGCGTTGAAGTCCGCCATCGAGCGCAATGATAGACGGAAGTGCTTAGCTGCGCAATTTTGAAGCATAACCTCACCATTCTTATCGTCAATGTTTACTACAGCCCAGCTATCTTTACCGAGCATATCGAAGAAGGACTTCTTGGCGCGTATATACTCCTTATATGTGCCATGGTAGTCGAGGTGGTCGTGGGTGAGGTTTGTAAATAGCGCACCCACAAACTTAAGATCCTTGATACGATGCTGTGCTGCGGCGTGTGACGACACCTCCATAAAGCAGTATTCACACCCTGCATCTACCATCTCGCGCATCATTTTGTTTAGGCGTATCGAGTCGGGTGTTGTGTGTGTGGACTCAATACGCTGTTCGCCGATACGGTAGGTAACCGTAGATATGAGTCCCGCTTTGTGACCCATTGCCATGAGCATATCGTAGAGGAGTGTGGCTGTAGTGGTCTTGCCATTTGTGCCAGTGACACCCACAAGGCGTAGCTCCTCTGAGGGGTAGTCGTAGAATGCTGCTGCCATAGCTGCCATGGCGATGTTACTATCCTCAACCAGAACATATGCTACATCCTCTTTACGGTTTCGTGGTAGTCTCTGGCATACGATAGCCCTTGCGCCTTGCTCTATTGCCGATTCTATGTAGTTGTGTCCATCGTTTGCTCCTCCCACCACAGCAAAGAAGCATGAGTTCTCCCCCACACGGCGTGAGTCATACTCCAGCCCTGTGATTTCAGGATTGTAGCGATTATCTATCTCTATAACTCGAACATTGTCGAGAAGTTCGTTAAGTCGTTTCATTATCTTATCCCTTTATAGTCGTTATCGACCTAAGTTAAGGTGTATGGTTTGATCTTTGTTTGTTATCTCTCTACCTGCAGGTATGCTTTGGCTCTTAACCTTACCACTACCTGAGTGTGTCACTCTCAATCCACTGCGCTCCAACAAGTATATTGCATCCGAAAGTCCCATGCCTATGACCTTCGGTACTTTACCCTCGGTGACCTCTATATCTTCGATCTCTATCTTAGGAGCTTGGGGTGTAAACTCTTCGGCAGGTCGCTCAAGGATGTAGTGCAGCGATGGGTCATTGGTGTATATATACTCCATAATATCTGCAGCTACAGGTCCCGCCAAGTCTATTCCATAGTATCGTAGGCTCTCTGCCGTGCGCTGCTTGCAGACTCCAACAAGGATGGTGTAGCGAGGTTGCTCCGAAGGCATTGTGCAGATAATCGAGCCGTAGTAGTAGTTATCCTGAGGTCCATTTATGCCATTCTCCATCTGGATTCTATCAATGCGACTATCGCTGATGAAGGTGCTCCACATCTGTGCTGTGCCAGTCTTGCATCCGAATGGTATGGCTAAATCGCGGAAGTGATAGCTCGAGCGTCGTGCCGATGCAGCAAGACAGCTGTCGAGTTGAACAAGTGTACTCTTCGAACACATCTTATCTATGAGTGTTACCACAGGCATGCGCTCCACCACCTCTCCATTGCGCTCTATGCGGTCAACAAGGCGTGGCGCTACCATGCGACCCTCGTTTGCAACACCGTTGTAGAGTGTTATCATGTGGATGGGTGGTACATCCAGCTCATAGCCATAGGCTAAGCGAGGTAGGCGTGTTGAGGTACTACCCTGAGTATTCCACTTGGGGTCTGTGGCTGTGATGAGTCTGCCGCGCTCCTCGCCATACTCCTCCATGCCCACATAGTCATTAAAGCGTAATTTGGCAAGATAGTCGGTGTACTCCTTGGGATTATCCTTAAACCTCTCGTAGATAGCCTTAGCAAAGTAAACATTCGAGGAGTGGGCGAAGGCCTCTTTAAGCGTTACATATCCGTCGCTCTCCTTTCCTGCCACATCGTGAGAATCTTCGATATTAGTGTTTCCAACCTTTACCTTATGTCCTGGGCGTGAGTGTTCGGTGTTAACCTTAGTGTCGAGTGTGTAGCCTCCAATTTCAAGAAGTGCCATTGTTGTGGCAAGCTTCATTGTTGAGCCTGGGCTAATAGCGGTCTTTAGGGCGTGGTTGTTCACACGCTCGCTATATGTTGTGCCTCGCTCCTTTGCCGAACCGAGGCTAACCATCGAGAGGATGTTACCCGTCTTAACTTCCATGACTATTGCAACACCGAAGGAGGCTTGTTCGCGGCGTAGCATGCTGTCGAGTCTCTCATGAGCTATGCGCTGAATGCCAGCATCAATAGTTGTGATGACATTAGCTCCATCCTGCACGGGGATGTTATCTTTATCGTGAGTATGTGCCCAGAAACCATGTGCTATCCACTGCTCCTTGATTTGACCGTTCTTGCCTGTGAGGAGTTCGTTGTATTGTAGTTCAAGTCCTGAGCCAGGAATCTTTCTATCCTTCACCACAATCGTGTCGTAGCGACCTATAGTCTGGCGTGCTACATCTCCAAAAGGGTATATGCGTTTATTGTCGGGCGTAGCTGCATAGACACGACCCATATTGCCATTGAATATCGGGAACGAGCGCTTCATCATAAGCCACTCCTCTATGGTGATGGTGCGTGGCATAATCTTATATGCGCGGCGTTTCTTGCCATTGCGTATGCGCTCATTGATAAGAGTCTGGCGATAATCGCTTTCGGAGATATATTTGTAGCCATGTTCGCGAGCATCCTCCTCGTTGAAGTGGGCGGCAAGAAGCTTGGCGAGCGTCTTTGCATTGTCGATATAGGCGAGTGAGTCTGCCTCGACCATTCCCTGAGAACCAAAATCAAGGATGACACTATACCTTAAGCTCGATATGGCCAAAGGCTCTCCATCGCGTGAGAAGATAGTGCCACGACGCGCTTTGACATCTCTGATGCGATATACACCATCCTCCAGCACCTTGGCATTGTGAATAACCGAGGGGCTGAAGAGAATAATCCATATAAGGCGCACCGCCACAGCGAGGGCAAAGACAAAGAGAATGCCGTAGAGCGACTTAACGCGCGATATGATATCGCGCTTGGTAGCTCTCGAACGCTGCTTGCCGTTGCTGTCGGAGGTATGTTTAATCTGTTCGCTCATTATCTCTCAATTATTCTGCTATCCTTCGATAGATCTATGAGTTCTATGCCGTGTGCTTTGAGTCGGTTTGTTATATCTCGCTTTGATGATAAATCGTATCGTTGCTCCTCCTTAAGTATTGCACGCTCCTGAAGCACCGAGGCGTAGTCCTCTCTTTGGCGATACTCTCTATCTGCATTCAATGACATGAAGGTTAGAAAGATGCTGAAGAAGCACATGAAGGCTATAGCGATGAAGTAGCGGTGGTAGGGTAGTGAGCCCTCGGTGAGTATCTTGCCTGTGGTGATTATAAGCCATGGCATGTTACTCTCTTTGCCCTCTTCGTCATTGCCCTCCTCGTCATTCTCATCATGCTCCTCGTTCAACTCACCGTGTGCATGGCGGTTGTCCTCCTCAGCAAGGATTACAACCTCTCGGCGTACTCTTTCTCTATCCTCGATGTTGTGCATCCTTGTTATTCTGCTATACGCTCTGCAACGCGCAACTTGGCGCTGCGTGAGCGTGGGTTAATCTCTATCTCCTCGTTTGTTGGCACTATAGCCTTGCGTGTGATAACCTTGAAAGGTGTTGTGCTACGACCAAAAAAGTCCTTCTCAATGACGCCCTCAGTGTTGCCGCTGCGCATGAAATTCTTGACGATGCGATCCTCCAATGAGTGGTACGACATCACCACTAAGCGACCTCCTGGTTTGAGGAGTTTGAGGCTCTGCTCCATGGCCATTTTTAGGGCCTCCATCTCGCCGTTCAGCTCGATGCGTAACGCTTGAAAGAGCTTGGTTAAGAACTTAGCCTCATCCTTGGGAGGTGTGCATGGCTTTACAGCCTCAACAAGCTCTGCGGTGGTGGTTATTGGCTTCTCGTTGCGAGCGCGCTCTATGCAATTTGCAATCTTCCATGTGGTATCCAACTCACCATACTCCGAGAAAATATTGGCTAAGGCATCATTTGTGTATGTGTTAACAATGTCGGCAGCTGTACGACCCTCGCGTGTGTTCATGCGCATGTCGAGCGGCGCATCGCCACGGAACGAGAAACCGCGGTGTTTAGCATCGAAGTGGTGTGATGAGACGCCCAAGTCCGCAAGGATGCCGTCAACCTGCTCTACGCCTTTGAGGCGTAAGGCTCCACGCACAAAACGAAAGTTTGAGGCTACGAAGGTGTGACGCTCATCCTGTGGTGCATTTGCCTCGGCATCGGGATCTTGGTCCAAGGAGTAGAGGTGTCCACCCTCGCCGAGGTTGGCAAGAATTTCGCGGGTGTGACCACCACCACCCATGGTAAGGTCAACATAGATGCCATTAGGTTCTATGGCGAGTGCTTCGATGCACTGCTCCAGCATTACAGGGATATGGTATGTGTTAATACTCATTTGGGTCTGTTTTTACTTAAGTAAAAAATAACGCGACTAAGTTACGAAATTTTCTTCAAAAATAATATAGTCTAAAGCGAAAAAAGATGAAACTTATTTCAACTAAAGATAATGAACTTGCGGAGGAGTTGCGACATGCATTCTACTTGGGTCGCGCAACTCATTGGGATGCTGATATATACTCGGTTGATGGGCTTGTGTCGCCAAACCTTATGGGGGAGATATGTCGAGCTCGTAAACTCTCCTACGCTGGTATTGGTGTTAGGCTTGACGATGGGGCGGGTAGTGAGGATGATTTGAACGGTACATATAAGCAGATTGTGGTGTGGGATCGTGCAAGGGGTGCAGTTGTGGGAGGATATCGCTATGCTGTGGGTGGCAAAGTCGCGGCAGAACACCTTTCGCTAAGTCACTATTTTGAGTTATCCGAGCAATTTAAGAGCGACTATTTGCCTCGAGGAGTTGAGCTCGGTAGATCATTTGTATCGCCAGAGTATCAATGTGGTACACAGCGATCGACTATATTTGCTTTGGATGCATTGTGGGAGGGTGTTGCTAAGATAGTGAAATTGACCAATGCGGAGTATCTTTTTGGAAGAGTGACGCTATACGAGGAGTTGGGTGTGCGAGCACGAAACATTCTGGTGGGTTATATGCAGCATATTGCCCCTTCTGATGATGCTCTTATGAAGGCGAAAGAGCCGTTGCGTGTTGGTATTAGTCGTCGTAGATTTAGCCAGATATTTAATGCTGATACGCCTGAGGAAAATTATAAAATACTACTCTCAAAGATGCGTTCTATGCATCGTCGTATTCCGCCAATTATCTCCTCCTATCTGCGTCTTTCGCCCTCGTTGAGGCTCTTTGGTAGTTATCGTAACAGAGAACTTGGTGGGGTTATTGAAAGCGCTATAATGTTAACTATATCAGATTTTTATGATGTGGTTAAGAGTCGATATGGATTGTGAAATGGATAAAAAAAGAGGCGGTCAATATATTTCGACCGCCTCAATGTGTGTTGTATTTTTTTTAGCGATTTAGTAGTTCTCAATCACTGCCTCAAGATACTGCTTCCAGATAAGAGCTGCACCACCTAAAATAGCCACATTCTTATCCTGAATACCACTCATAAGTAGCTTAACCTTATTCTTGAATACCATAAGCTGATTCTCCTCCATATACTTCTGTGTAGGGCGCATGATGTAGTCGCCAGCATTAGCCAAACCGCCGAAGAGGATGATAGCCTCAGGAGATGTTGTAGCTGTGAGGTCAGCAAGTGCCAAGCCAAGGTATTTACCTGTGCGCTCGAAGGCCTCCAAGGCGATAGGGTCGTTCTTGTCGGCAGCATCCGAGAGCATCTTAGCCTCAAATTTGTCGTAAGGGATAGAGCGAAGCTCGCTATCGCAAGTCATAGTTGCCATAAGCTCAAAAGCGGTACGCTTGATACCTGTGGCAGATACATAAGCCTCCAAGCAACCCTTTCTGCCACAACCACACTGACGACCTGTTTCGCGTGACTCGGCAGCGATATGACCATACTCGCCCGCAAAGCCATCGTGACCATAAACCATCTCGCCGTTGCATACGATGCCCGAGCCAAGACCTGTGCCGAGGGTGATCATTGCAAAGTCTTTCATGCCGCGTGCATTACCAAATACCATCTCACCGATAGCGGCTGCATTTGCGTCGTTGGTAATCATAACCTTAACACCTGTGAAGAATTTGCCGAGATCCTCAACGAACTTGAAGATACGCAAAGTGTTAGGGCGTGGGTCGTTAGGATTCTCGAACTTCCAGAGGTTTGCTGGGGTCTCGATAACGCCTGTGTGGATATTTGCATTTGGGGCGCCTACGCCAATACCGATAAGGTCGCACTCAGGCTGCGAGGCGATAAGCTCCTTCATGGCTGTTGCCAAGGCCTCAACATAAGGCTTGTAGTCGTCGTAGTAGCGATATTTATCTGTCGAAATCTTACCCTCGGCAACAACATTACCATCTTCATCAACAAGGCCGAAAGCTGTATTGGTACCGCCAATATCGATACCCATTGCATATTTTTTCGTCATAGTTCAATAATAATTTGTGTAAATAATTGGTCAAAGTTATCAAAATAATTTTAATAATTCCAAAAATAATCGTAAATTTGAGCCATATTTTTAATAAGGTTGGAATTATGGCTTATACAAACAACGAAATATTGGAAATCTTTGAGACCTCCCTAGCTCAGCTTCGTGTGCCTGAGGAGCCAGAGTTGCTCTATATGCCTATTATCTACTCCATGTCGGGAGGTGGTAAGCGTCTGCGTCCTGTGTTGTTGTTGCTCACCGCAGAGGCGTTTGGTGGTAGTGTTGAGGAGGCTATGCCTGCGGCAATGGCGGTAGAGATCTTCCATAACTTTACACTCCTGCATGATGATATTATGGATAACGCTGATGTGCGCCGTGGTAAACCATCAGTATATGCTAAGTGGGGTGGTAATGTGGCGTTGCTCTCAGGTGATGCTATGCTCATAACTGCTTATAAGCATCTTGCGCGAATATCTCCTGTGGTGTTGCCTAAGGTGATGAACATCTTTACGGATATGGCATTGGAGGTGTGCGAGGGTCAGCAGTATGATATGGACTTCGAGAATATCGTTACGGTGTCGGTAGAGGAGTACATGCAGATGATTGAGCGCAAAACCTCTGCACTTCTATCTGGCTCGGCAATGATAGGTGCTACCTTGGCTGGTGCTTCGGATGAGGATATAAAGAAGATATATCGCTTTGCTACGGAGTTGGGTCTCGCCTTCCAGCTTCAGGACGATGTCCTTGATAGCTATGGCGATACAGCGCTTGGTAAGAAGATAGGTGGCGATATCCTTGAGGGTAAGAAGACCTTCCTTATGGTGCAGGCGCTGAGTCGTGCTTCGGAGGCTGAGCGTAAGGTGTTGTGTGGTACGCACCTTCGTAAGGATATCTCTGATATTGAGAAGATCTCTACAATTAAGGCGTTGTATGATAAGCTCGATGTAAGGCGTATTGCCGAGCAACAGATTGAGCTGCGCTTCGAACGCGCGCTGGCAGTTCTTGATACCCTTTCAATAGCTGGTCAGCAAACAGCTACATTGGTTGAGTTCGCTCGTAATTTGATGGGTCGTAAAAAGTAGGATGATGATTAGAAGAAAAGATATAGAGATAATGGCCCCTGTGGGGTCGTACGAGTCGCTTAATGCCGCTATTGCTGCGGGTGCGGACTCTGTATATTTTGGTGTTGAGCAGCTCAATATGCGTGCTGCGTCGTCGGTGAACTTCACACTCGATGACCTTGCAGAGATTGTGCGTATCGCGCATGAGGCGGGTGTTAAGACCTACCTTACCGTAAATATTGTTATCTACGATGATGAGATGGAGGTTATGCGTCGCATCATCGATAGAGCTAAGGCTGAGGGTATTGATGCAATCATCGCTACTGACCTTGCGGCTATTCTATATGCCCGCGAGGTGGGCATCGAGGTGCATATCTCCACTCAGAGCAATATATCGAACATCACAGCCGTTAAGTTCTTTGCACAGTGGGCAGATGTTGTGGTGTTGGCGCGTGAGTTGTCTTTGGAGCAGATTGCAGCTATCTCAAAGCAGATCGAGGAACAGAAGATTTGTGGACCTGCGGGTGAACTTGTTAAGATTGAGATGTTCGCACATGGTGCTATGTGTATGTCGATGTCGGGTAAGTGTTACCTCTCGGAGCATGAGTCTCACCACTCGGCTAATCGTGGCGCTTGTCGTCAGATATGTCGCAGAAAGTACACAATTACGGATAAGGACTCTGGTCAGCAACTCGATATCGACGGACAGTATGTCCTCTCGCCAAAGGATTTGTGTACCATTGACTTCCTTGATACCTTCATTGAGGCGGGTGTGCGTGTACTAAAGATTGAGGGTCGTGCTCGCGGTGGAGAGTATGTTAAGCGCGTTGTGGAGAGCTACG
>JAEIGA010006141.1_pt1 | contig 18286 bp, 12 predicted proteins | sample 9270691 | NCBI WGS metagenome assembly JAEIGA01 (sample SAMN17057246, study PRJNA624740) | gut metagenome | biome: biome; isolation source: fecal sample | host: Bos grunniens | place: China: Xizang | collected 2019
CGGAAGGCACCTTCTCTTATATCTTCTACGAATATTTGAAGAAAGATGCTGTAAGCTCTTACAGAAGCGACGTTCAAAGCATTATCTTCAACGATTACGACAACGATACTTGCGTAACCCGTTACGAAAAGAGATATAAAGATTTGCTTGAAATGTAAGCCAATAATAAAACGAATAAACGCCCATCAACCGATGGGCGTTTTTCTTATTGTGAAGCATTACACGCGCGCGTATATAATATAGTAAAAAAGAACGGCCTTTATCAGCCGTTCTTTGTGTTTATTTAGGGGTTAGGATTTATCCGATTTAGAGGCGGTGAAGGAATAATCAATGCTTGGCTTAACCGCGCGTAAGGCTTGCACAAAGTCCTCTTGCCAATCAGCGCAGAGGGGAAGGGTGGAAAACTCTTCGCCGACGAATACCGTCAATTTTTGCGTGTCCGTATCGTACTCTACTTTGGTGATATCTTTAATCGGATAGGTGCTTTTGATAAAGCCGAATTGCAAAATATAGTCCTTGTCGGTTACTGTGTATTGCGATTTGGCAAGAATGCTTATCGTCAACACAAAGCAAAATAAGCTTGCAAGCAAAAGCAAAGGGTGGGTAATAAAATCCGTCGCTTCATCAAATCCGCTTTTGATAAACCGAATTACGCTCAATACGGCGCCGGCTACGGATAGTAAGAGGATGACAACGGCAAAGACAATCATCAGCTTTGTCAGCTTATATTTAAAAATTTTCGTTCCGCTGGGGGTAGTTTTCTTTTCCATAGTTTTATTATAACACGGGCAAAGAAAAAAGGCAACCGTTCTTATGCGCAAACCCTGTCGTAAAAAGTAGTTTTTTTGCATTTTTTCACGGCGAAGGCAATTATGCGCTTGCTAAAAAAACGCGAAAGGAGTATAATTATACTATTATGAACGAACAAACAATAAACAACAATACGGCGGAAGAAGCTGCCGTTATAGAACGTGAGCGCAAGCAATTCGTCAAAATGACGCAAACGCCTATGCCGAAACTGATTATAAGCTTGGGTATTCCTACTATGCTCAGTATGATGGTCACCTCTCTTTATAACTTGGCAGATACGGCGTTCGTGTCCTCTATCGGCGATGAAACGACGGCAAATGCGGCAATCGCGGCAGTCAGCAACTTGCTTGCTTTGATGTCCATTATCCAAGCGATAGGCTTTACGTATGGCATGGGCAGCGGTAGCCTTGTGTCTTCCTTACTTGGTAAACGTGACAGAGAGGGGGCGGACAGAACGGCAAGTTCCGCGCTTTTCATTGCGGCGGCAAGCGGTTTGCTCATTATAGCGTTCGGTATGATTTTTTTAGAGCCGATTATGAAGCTATTCGGTGCAAGCAGCGTCGAGACGTTACAATACGCCAAGGATTACGCGCTGTATATTTTAATTGCGGCACCTTTTATGTGTATGTCCTACGTCCTCAACAACGTTTTGCGTGCGGAGGGGAAGGCCGTCTTTTCGATGATCGGGCTTATCGTCGGCGCCGTAATTAACGTCGGTTTAGACCCCATTCTCATTTTCGGGTGTGGAATGAAGGTCGCAGGCGCAGGTTTGGCGACTTGCATCAGCCAAATCATAGGTTTTAGCGTACTCTTATTTATGTTTTTAAGCAAAAAGACGGTTGTACGCTTGCGCTTTAAGGCAATCGATAGAAAGTTTGGTACGTATTGGAAAATTATCAGCACGGGCTTCCCGTCCTTCTGCCGTCAAATTTTGGCAAGTATTTGTACTACTTTATTAAATAACGTAGCCAAGCAATACGACGGGGACGCGGCACAAGCGGCGCTTGGTGTCGTCAACAAAATGTTTATGCTCGCCTTTTCCATTTCGCTCGGTATCGGGCAGGGCTATCAGCCCGTTTTGGGGTATAACCACGGCGCGAAACGCTACGATAGAGTGCGTGCGGGGTATTTGTTTACACTCGCCTTTTCGACGGGCTTGATGATTATCTTCGCCACAGTTTGCGCAATCCTTGCGCCCTATATTATGCGCGCGTTTAGCTTATCGGACCGTGCGCGCGAAATTGGCGTGATGACCTTGCGTTTGCAGTGTATTGCGATGCCTTTGTTGCCTTTAAATTTTATGGCAGGCGTAACCTATCAGGTAGTGGGCAACAAGGCACTTGCAGCGCTTTTGTCCATTTCCCGCCAAGGCTTGTTCTATATCCCTGCCGTACTTATTTTGCCGGCAATTTGGCAAATATTCGGCGTGGAAAGCTGCCAAATGTTTTCGGATATTTTCGCCTTTTTCTTCGCGATTCCATTCACGATAATTTTCTTCAAGGACTTGCGTAAAAAGCAAGCAAAGATTGAAGAAGAAAAAGCAAAAGGTGAGGGGCAGGTATGCGATGAAACGCAAATAAGCTTCAAAATGGAAGAAGATTTTAGCGGTGATATGTAAACCAAACGCAATAAAAAACAACCGTCCGCGGGGCATTCCTCACGGGCGGTTTTTCTATGCAAAAATATCTTAAAAACGCTTTTTGGAAAAGTCGATAATCGTTGTGGGCAGGCGCACGTTTTCCGTGCGTAAATCGCCGAAAATTTGGTTGTACAGCGCCGCCGCAGATTTATACCCGATTTGGTAAGCATCTTGGGAAATAACGTAGGGGCGGAAGAGCATAAGCTCCGTCGTGGAAAAGTCGTTGTCGAACACCATCAGCTTGACGTCCTTAGGGATGGAAAGCTTCAAACTATTCACCGCCGCAATCACCGCGTCCGTCGTGGGGCGCAACCCCGTTGTGATTATCACGTCCGTTTGCGGGTGCGCTTTTAAGTAAGCAGTCAACTCCTTTTTTACCTCGGTGGGGTTAAAGGTATTCATAATTAAAACGTCGCCGTTTTCACGCGAAGCATAGTATTTATCCAACCCATCGTAATATCCGTTCAAGCGTTCTTCTACGGACGTAGCCAAGGAAATTTGCGCGCTTATGTATAAGATATGCTTATGTTTCTTCGTCTTTAAAAAGCGCACGGCGTTTAACATCGCGCTGTAATGGTCGGTGGAGACAAAGGAGGAATTGACGTTTTTAAAATATCTATCAATAATCGTAACGGGATAGCGGCTCGCGGACAGCTTCAACAGGTTTTCACTAATCGAATCGTTGTCGATAGGGAAGAGGATAATGCCTTTTGCGTCGGACAAATACGCGCCGCTTATATACCGTTCTTCTTTGGCGAAATTTCCTTTGGAAATTTTAATGGAAACGTCCATCGTATGCTTGTCGCAAAAATCGGTGATGCCGTTCAAGATATTTCGAGGGAAGGCAGTGCTAATTTCGGGTACGACGAAGTAGATTTTTTTGATGTGCAAATGCGCCTCGTCTACCCGCTTATTTTTATTCCCCGTCGTAAAATGTCCCTTGCCGTGTATCTTTATCACAAGCCCTTGCGTAATTAGGTTGTCATAAGCCATACGAATAGAACGTCGGCTCGCCTTAAACTTAATGGCAAGCATACGCTCGCTTGGCAATTTATAGTTGGGGGTATAGCCAGCCTGCTCGATAATTTCCGTTAAAAACTGCAAAATTTGCTTATAAGGTCTTATGGAAGCCATGAGATTGTTTCCTTCTCGTTTTTCTTATATTATAAAATAACAATTTTATATTGTCAAGGATTTTTTGAACCACTTAAACCACTTTTTCTCGTTTTCCTCTTGAATTTATACCTATTGTGTGTTACTGTTAATATGCCGTTATATAAATTGTCTTATTCTTGTAACGAACGACGAGGAATTATGACGGCACAATTTTCCAAAAAGTAGAGGGCAATTCATGGAGGTTAAAATGCAAAACGCGCGCGTTTGTTTTGATTTTCAGCATGGCGTCATCACGTCCGTATGCTATAAGGGCGTAGAGATTTGTGCAAAGCCGTCCAACCTTTTCAATTTGCGTTTGACGGACAAGGAAGGGAATATCGTCGATTATTCCTCGGTGCAGGCGAAACAGGTTGACGTAAAAGAGGACGGCAAAACCGTCGTTTATTCCGCATTTCCCGAGGCGTTTTCCGTCGCAGTCATTTTAACGGAAACGGAAAAGGGCTTTACGGCGCGTGTGTCGGTGCAAAATAGCACGGACAAAATTGTGGAGCACGTTGAAGTTTGCCCCTTAATCGTCAAGCCCTTTGTGAAAAACGGCGGTGTTGGCAAAATGCTCTTCCCTTACAACGAGGGCGTGCTCGTGGAAGACGACGATTTGCGCGCGCCTTGCCATTTACAGCATTTAGAGCCGGAATATCCTTCGCAGGGCTCGTTCGGGATGTTCCCGAATATGGTGCAATCGCAATTTTTGGCGTACCTCTTCGACGGGCACGGTTTATATATCGGCGCGCACGACGAAAAGAGAGCGCCCAAAGCCATCGACTATTACGCAGTTGACGGCGAAAAGAATATCAAAATTGAATTTAGAACGTACTCGGGCAAGAGCTACGGTGAGGATTTCGCCACCGATTACGACACCGTTTTTCAATTCTTCGACGGGGGATGGCAGGACGGCGCGGACATTTATAAGGCGTGGTTTTATGCACATTTGCCCAACGGCTTGAAAAAGGTAAAGGACAATAAGGATTTGCCCGCGTGGTATTACGATTTTCCTCTTATTTTGACCTATCCCGTAAGAGGGTATCACGATATGGACGAAATGACGCCCAATGCCTTGTTCCCTTACGTGAATATTTTGCCCTACGTCGATAGATATTCCAAAGCGACGGGCGCAAAGGTTATGGTGCTGTTGATGCATTGGGAAGGGACTGCGCCTTGGGCACCCCCGTACGTATTCCCGCCCTTCGGCGGCGAAGAGGAGCTTGATAAGCTCTTTCATGCACTCAAAGAAAACGGGCATTTGCTCGGCGTGTATTGTTCGGGCTTTTCCTTTACCGAACAGAGCAACGTCCTGCCCTCGTATGATTGCAAGGAAATGCTCAAAGACAAGGAAACCTTCAAGGCGTTTTGCGCGGGGCGGGACGGAAAGGTCTTGCACAGCAAAATTTGCGAAGGACAGCGCGTAGGCTACGATTTATGCGTGGCTTCGGATAGGGGCAAACAAATTTTGGACGAGGCGTATCAGCCCTTGTTTGATAAGCATTTAGATTACGTGCAAATTCTCGACCAAAACCACGGCGGCGGTCAATATTTTTGTTATTCGCGCGAGCATAACCACGCGCCTTGCGTAGGGCCTTGGATGACGGCGGAAATGCAAAAATTGCTCAATGAATGGAACGAAAAGGCAGGCGGTACGCTGCTCGGCTGCGAATCGGCGTCGGCAGAGCCCTTTATGCCCAACCTTTTATTCTCGGACAACCGTTTCGAGCTTACGCATTTCATCGGCAAGGCAGTTCCGCTTTACGCGTATTTGTATCACGAATTTTTGCACAACTTTATGGGCAACCAAGTCAGCGGACTTTTGCCTGCGGAAAGCTATCTCTACCGCCAAGCGTATTCCTTTACGGCAGGGGATATGCCCACCCTTGTGTTAAGTCCCGCGGGTTGTATTCTTTCCAAGTGGGGGCAACGCGACCTCACCGACGTGCCCGTAGAAGAAGACGTTTTGCGCTTCATCAAAAACTTGCGCGCGTTCTATATGGAAAACAAGGAAATTATGTGCAAAGGAAATATGATTAAGCCCTTGCCTTACACGACGGGCACGATTACCTATTTAAACCATGAATACGGGCGTAGCTACGTCGCGGAAGAAGTGCTTTCCGCCGCCTACGAATTAGACGGCGAAAAAATGCAAATCTTCGTCAACTATAATTTGGAAGAAAAAATCGTTATTTGTAACGGAGAACGGATTGCCGTCCCCGCGCTGTCCGTCCTCAAAAAATCGCTTTCATAAAAAGCCAAAGGGAGAAACAAGGTGAACGCAAAACAAAAAATCATTTTAAGCGCCGTTTTGGCGGCGGGTATTTGCGGACTTGTCGGCGTGCATAACGTAACGACGTCTACCGCGGACACGGCTTTTAGCACGGTCGATACCGAAATCCTTGCGATTAACAACGAGAATTTGGACAATGGCAACAGCTTTGTTATGGAGCTTTCCGCCACCGACTATATGACTTGGTCGGGCTGGGAATACAAGGACTATAAGTGGACGAACTGCGAAGATATCAATACGGAATTATCTCACCGCGGCGACGTCGATTTGACAAATAATAACCTTTGCAATATTCCGATGACGGAAAACTTGGAAAGCTATAATTTTGCCGATTATATCTACTTCGACGGCGTATCGTTTGCCGAGTTCGGCCAAACGCACGCGTATAAATTATTCGGCAATAAGCGCACGCGCGTCAACACGCTTTCCATCGATTTTGACGCGGGCGTGTTGCAATCGGTTAGTCAAGTAACCATAGAAGCGGGCTGTCTTTTGCCTACCCTGCAATATGGGTATTTGAGCGAGGGCGAGCCGACCGCGCTTTGCGTGACGGAAACGGTAACCTACACCCGCGTAGATGGGAAGTGGACGGACTTTGTCGGCTACGAAGAGGGCACGAAATACGTTGCCGACGACAAGATTTTCGAGTGCACTTACGAAACGACGTACAAGGGGCACGGCGCAACCCCCCTTGACGGCTTTACCGACTTCTTCACGAAAAATGAAATCCAAGGGGAAAAGATAGACCATTCGGCGCTTTCTTCCGCGTCGAACACCGTCAAAGGCAGTTTGATGGTTTTGCAGTTGGATTTTCCGATTAAGGCGGCGGATTTTAATAAAATAAACCTTACCATTTACACCAACTACGCCCGTCAGCTCTGTACCTACAACGCAGACAGTATCACGGCAACCTCGCTTGGCGAAGCCTTAGAGGAATTTGCCGTCGGCGGCGGCTTGTATTTTGAAATTAGCCTTTCCACCGCTTTATACGCGGACGAGAACGGCGAGGTGCGTACAATCGTATTCCAATTCAAGGACGACGGGCGTGTGGAAGCGGACGGCTCAAGACACCATTTCTTCTTTATGTCCTTCCATTTGAGCAACGAGCCTATCCTCACCAAGGATTCCTTCCTGCTGAAACAAACGAAAACCGAATACGAGCTCACGCTTCGTTTCAATAAAACGGGCGCGGCGAACGGTGCGTTGGATTTAGATCCGACGAAGGTACTTATCAACGGCGTACCGTTTTCGGCGATTAAAATGGAATGCGCGGCGGCTACGGCTACTTGGCGCGTCGTGCAAGGCGTATATCAAATCGACGTGCGCTTGCCCAAGAGCTACGCAGGCGCGGCGCAAATCAAAAATGCCGAGTATAACTTTGTCGGCAACAGTATGGGCGTTGTAAAGGGCTTAGTTTTCCCCAACGGCGACGTGCTTGAAAAAACGTATGCCGCACATATCTACGAGGGCGAAAAAATCCTCGATTGCGAGCTTGCAACACAGTTCAAACCCGTGGAAATTCAGTCGGTTGGTTATCGATACACGGAGGGCAGCCAAAACCTGCGCTTTACCTTGTATTTCGATCAACAAATTACGTCCTCGCCTTATTACCACGCCTGCGAACGAGAAAGTTGGCGTGAAGCGGAGCTATCCAAGGCGGACGGCGATTTGTACAATAAAGACGTTTCGACAATCTTCGTAAACGGCGGTTATAAATCGTCCTTGCTCGACAGCATTATCATCAACGGAAAGACGATAGGCGAGTGGCACGCCCAACACGGCAACGCGCTCACTTGCGTACAAATCCATTACGGCAACACCGCGCTCAACTGCGTGGATATCATCTTCGAGGCGGCAACGGAAAGCTCGTACAACGAAGTACATAGCTTGGTACAAAGCGGAAACGGTATCACCATCGAGGTGAAGGCAGGCTTTAAGTTTATTAGCAACAAAGCGACAACGCAGGCGCAAACCTTCGTACTCGAAAACGGTGCGTTCCGCCTTTTGCAGATGCAAAAAGAAATTGCCGTTTACTTCAACGGCACTCCCGTCGAAGAAGGGGATACGGTTGTGCTTCAAGCGCCCGTTTCCGAAAAGAGCTTGGCGGTGGAGGGGGTAACCGATTATCAAGTTTCCACCAAGCAAAACGGGGAATACACCATCTATAAAATTACTTACGGACAAGGGGAAAGCTTCCTCTTCCAAGTCAAGGGCGAGCTCACGTCCGCAACGCCGCAGACGGTAACGACGGGCGGCGGCTGTGCGTCGGCAATCAGCGGAATTTCCGCGGTCGGCACGGCGCTCGCGCTCGCAATCATCGGTATGATAAAAGGAGGGAAAAAGCATGAAGAAAACTAAAACACTCAAAAAGCTTGCCCCCGTCCTTTTCGCTTCCTTGCTCACGCTTACGGGCTGCGGCAGTGGCGGTACCGTCCTTAAAACGGGCAAATTTAGTGACGAAACGCTGTATTTTAAAAGCTCGGACGAAAGCTTGGACGTATTCTTAAACGATTATTTCAAACGCCATTCGGGTTATATCGACGAAAACGGAATGGACCAAAAGGTGAACAGCGTAACGGCAGGCGTCAGCGCCGTGGACTTCTTTTGGCAGGAATGGAATTCGATGTCCTATTACTGGTTCAACAGCTACGACGGCTTTAAGACGGATCGCATCAAGGGTATTCGCAAAATCTTGTCGAATATCCCCGTGGACGATTACGGCTACGTTTGGCAGGAAACGGACGCGGTGCTTGACAATATGTCGCACCCTGATAAAGGGGAGCACAGAATGGGTTGGCCCTTCCCCAACGCGGCGCACACGGACGGCTTGGCGGTGAGTTGGGATTTCAACGGCGATGCGGAATCCGCTTGGAGCAGCCGTTATCGGGTAGGGGACACCTATCACGACAATGCGGCGGAAGTCAAAAACGGCTTATATACCACGGACGTCGTGGGTGTCAGCAGTGTAGATTTCACGTCCAACCGCTACGACGAAACGGTTTCCTATTTCGCGCCGCTTTTGCAGCTTGATTTGCGTATGTACACGGCGGATTGCGAAAATATTGAGGACGTCCTCGTGCATTATACGGCAAGCGATACGGGCAAGGACGTTTGGCACACCGTTTCCGTCAAGGAAAAAGCGTTTATTTCCTACGAGTTTACCCCTTCGTACGAGCATCTTATCTTCCTGCCCATGTATGCGGAAGAGGGTTGGAAATCCAACTACGATTTCTCGTCCGACGGCGAGGAATATTACGGCAATTATATCAAGCAAATCCGCATAGAAATCAAGGCGAAAGAGGGTACGGAAATTAGCGGTAATTTCGCATTAAATTCCGTGCGCCCCGCGTTTGATACTCGCCATTCCAACAATAACTCTATTTTCATTTCTTCCTTGCGTAACGATTACGATTATACGGGGGATATGGAGTACTTAAAAGAGAATATCACCAAGGCGCGCAAGGCGATGAATTTCTACATGCAAATGTATGACGAAACCCGCCACCTCAACGACCAATCTTATTTGGTCGGACACGAGGGGGATAAGACGTCGAAATCCGAAGTTCTTCGCACGGCAACCTCGCTTGCCAACGGCTATTGGGATATTTCCTTTATGCCGAAATTCGATTTTCAATCGAATATGTATTTCTACAAGGCGCTCGTCGATATGGAGTATTTGGAAAAAGTACTCGCAGCACAGGACGTTGTCGTCGATAAGTCGGCGGCGACAATAAAGACGGCGGATAGAAATCAAAACTTTGGCACAAGCGAATACGCCTATGACGCGGAAGACCTTCGCAAAATCGCAGAGGACGTGCTTGCCGAGCTTAGAAAAACCACAAGCGCGGACGGTACGGGCTTTTGGGATGCGGAAACGGGCCGTTTCGTCGCAGGCTATGCCGAAAAGGAAGATAAGTGGTACGATTACGGCTACGTTATGTGGAATTTAGAGGCGATTTATTACGGGATTGCCGACGAGGCGCAGGCAAAATCGATTATGGATTGGATAAGCGGCGCAAGGACGGTAGAAAAGGATAAATACGGCTCGCAGGGCAAGGACATTTATTATTACGAATTTGCCCCTCGCGTCAATACGTACAGCGCAGAAAATCAAAGCGATTTCTCTATTTTCACGGGCCATTATAAAAACGATAAGATGGTCTATGGCGAAACGCAGGTGCAAAACGGTGGCGCGATTATGTACGTTACCTTCTTCGATTTGATGGCGCGTGTCAACGTGTATGGCGCAAACGACGCGTTCAACCGCTTACTCGCAATCAAAAATTGGTATATGGACATATACGATTATTACGTGAAGAGCGAAAACTACGGCGTCAGCCCCGACCGTTTCTATTGGGACTATTATGAACGGTCGCAATGGAAAGGGAAATACGTACCCCTGCAAAACGGTATCAAAGGCACGTTAGAGCGCGGCGGAAATTCCGGCGGCGTACTCGGTATCGACGGGGAATTCTTGGAATCCTTCTTGATGGTTTCGGCAATTCCTTACGGTTTCTTCGGTATTGACACGGCGGACGGAAACACCTTAAAAATCTCGCCGTCTCTGCCCAATAAGCTCAACTATTGGGGTATGGAAAACTTGACGTTCAATCAAGTGAAGTACGATTTGACGATTGAAAAGAATTCGCTCACAATCGACTGCGTGCGCGGAAACGCGACGGGCTTGCAGGTACTTGTTTCGTTGCCTACCGACAAGAAGAATCCTACCGTTTACGTAAACGGCGTACAAACAAACAACTATACGGTGATGAACGGAAAAGTCACGTTGCTCGTGCCTTTCAAGGGACTTACGGTGGAAGTAAAATAAAAAAGGAAGGGAAAAATTATGAAGAAAATCAAACTCGCATCTATTGCTTTGGGTTGCCTTTTGGTGGCGTCGTCCGTCGGTATGGCGGCTTGCGGCGGCAGTGGCGGCGACAACGTTGTCGATGATTATTACAAAATTAAAATCGCTTGCCAAACGGACTCGTCCGAGCAAGAGGTTATGCGCGCGTTAATCAACGCTTATCAAACGAAAAATCCAAACACGAGAATCGAAATCGTACCCTTTACGGACACCGACTTTGAAGTGGTGATGAAGGGCTACGCGCAGGACGCAAGCCGTTCGCCGCACATTATTTGGACGGCGGATTATTGCCATGCAGGTTGGCATAAATATTTCATCGATTTAAGACCCTTCTACGAAGCGTCCGCGGAAACCGATTACAGCCTTTTCTACGACGCAATGTTGGACACGGCAAGCTTGTACGGTAAATTCAAACCCACCAAAAATTATACGGGCGAATTTAGAAGCGACGATTTGGATGAATCGGACGGCAAGGAACATTATCGTAGCCACTCCGAATACGGCTTGTATTACGCGCCGAGAGATTATAATAAGCCCGCCGTAATCTGCAATACCTATCTTTTTGAAGAGTTGGATAAGCAATACGCGGAATATTACCAAGCAAAAGAGGGCACGGCGTTTACGGGCGTTTCTACGATGGATAGATTAAACGAAATCGTAGCGGGCAACGATTGGAACGAGCTCACCGACTTGTTCGCATTTGCAAAGTTGATTGCGGAACGCGTTACCTACGTTATGGACTACGCTTTGGACGTTACGGAAGACTCCAACGTAAAGAGAATGTGGAGCAACAAGACGGCGCTCGATATGAAAATGGATTGGGAACCCGTCTATACCACTATTTTCTCGGCGATGGGTATCGACACGATTATTAAAGAAGACGGTAAATTGGCGTTGACGGAAAATAAGGAAATTTTCCAATCCCTCAATGATTACCTCTTCCCCGAGGGCGTCACCGACGTACAGGGTAAATCCCACCTTTGCTTCGCAAGCGACGACGATTCCGACTTCACGAAGGGCAACAACTTTATGCGTGTGGACTCTCGTCCCCCCGTACCAGGTTTTAGAAAGGCACTCGCGGATAAATACGGCGAAGATAAAAACTATTTGCAAACCATTCGCATTCCTACCGACGCGATTGCGGCAGGTAACTCGGGCTATGCAATTTTCAACCGTTACCAAGGTAAGACGGTAACCTTAAAGGGCACGGGCGAAAAGAAGACCTACGAAGATATTTGTTGGGATTTCTTGAAATTTATGCTCTCTAAGGAAGGTCAAGAGGTTGCAGGTGCAACGGGTAACAATATTCCCATTTTGAAATCTCTTTACGATGCGGAAAGCAACGGCGGCGTAGAGCCCGCTTGGAGAAGCGTTGCAACCTTGCAAGGTATGGACCACACCGCTTGGGTGGCAGGCGACGACCTCGTACAAGATTGGTACAACGTCTATACCGAGCAAAAGAGATACGGTTTTAGAAGCAGCATACAAAGCTTCTTCACCAACTTGATGAAGGACAACTATGGTATGGGTTCGTTGGATAAGCTTATTTCCAGCACCAACGATATGTATAACAACCGTAAACCAGAAAACGCGCTTCGTTAATTAGGAGTTAATTATGAACGAACAAACCACTCGGGTACAACAAAACAGAAAAAAGTTTAACGTAGGCAAGTTCTTGAAAAAGAACGTGCCTTGTTGGCTTTACGTTTTGCCCGTAATGTTGGGGTTATTGATGTTTACGCTCGTGCCGATGATTACGTCGCTCGTCTTTGCGTTTAACGATTACGACCCCTACGATCCCGATCCCGCGTATCAGCTTACCAACTTCGGGATACAGCATTTCCAATATTTGCTTAGCCCGAAAGGGGAGCTTTTCCCTATCTTAAAATCGCTGTTCGTAACCTTTCGTTACGTCGTCGTAAGCTTGACGCTGCAAATTATCGGCTCGTACTGCGTAGCCCTTTTCTTGAATCAACAAACGAAAGGAGTGGGGGCGTTCCGTATCGTCTATTATTTGCCCAACTTAATCCCTGCGGTCGCGGGTACACTGCTTTGGAAGGATATTCTAAAGCCGGACACGACGGGCTACATAAATATGATACTCAACACCCTCAATTTGCCGATTTGCAAATTTTACAGTAGTCCGGAAACGGTTTTGCCGACCATGCTCTTCACGGGTATATTCTCGTGGGGCGGCACGGCGGTTATGTGGCTTGCACAAATGCAAAACGTGCCTAAAGAAATGTACGAATCCGCAGATTTGGACGGCGCAAATTATTTTTGGAAGACTTTCCGAATCACAATCCCGATGACGACGTCGATGCTCTTCTACGTTATTGTAACAAGCGTTATCGGCGGTATTCAACAATTCTCGGGCGTATATCCGCTTTTGGGCGTAGCTGGGGACGAGGTGCGCTTTATCGTCGTTAAAATTTACGAATTTGCGTATGACCCGTCCTACGACTTCGGTATGAGCCGCGCTTGCGCGCTTTCGTGGGTGCTGTTCGTCGTAATCGGCAGTTTGACCGCTGTGATGTTCAAGACAAGCGGTTGGGTTTACTATGGGGAGGAATCGTAATATGGAAAAGACTGTAAAACGTACCTCTAAAGTAGGAAAAATCATCTTTTTAGGCGTCAAATATTTCTTCTTGGCGTTGGTGTCCGTCGTATTCCTTTTTCCCATTTACGCGTTGGTTATCAACTCGTTTATGCCCAACTTGGACGCAGGTAGCGCACTTTTGTGGCCTACGCCCTTCTATTTCGGGGCATATAAGGAAGTTTTCGTCGCGGAATATTTACGATATTTTTTAAACACCTTGCTTGTTTGCGTGCTCAATGCGGGCGGCGTATGTATCGGCTCTTCGTTGACGGCTTACGCGCTTGCAAAGCTCGATTTCTTTGGCAAGAATTTCGTATTTGCTTGCATTATGGGTATGGTATTGTTGCCGAGTACGGTGCTTTCCATTCCCTTGATGATTATCTATTCCAAAATGAATTGGCTCAACACCCTGCTTCCCTTGTGGGTGCCGATGTGGTTTGGCGGCGGTACGATGAATATCTTCCTCGTCCGTCAATTTATGCGCGGTATTCCCAAGTCCTATTCCGAGGCGGCGGCGTTGGACGGCGCAAACAGCTTCCAAATCTATTTGATGATTATTATGCCCCTCGTAAAGCCTATCCTTATCTATTTGGCGGTTACGGGCTTTATTGGCAATTGGAACGATTTCCAAGGCCCGTTGCTCTACGTGCGTGCCGCACCTGATCAATGGACGCTTTCCGTTGCGCTGTATATGCGTTTCGTCGAAGGGGAAGGCGCGGCGGATACCAACAATTTGCCCAACGTACAAATGGCGGTTGGCGTGTTGATGATGATTCCCTGCGTCGTGCTTTTCGCATTCTTCCAAAAGGAAATTATGGAAGGTATTTCTTCCATTGGCGTCAAGGGCTAAATCCCGCAAAAAGCAAAATGGCGTTAGGGGCGCGTGGTGAACGAAAAACATCTAGTGCTTGCTAATATATAAGGTTGTGTAATTATTGCAACTTTGTGTATAAAAAATACTAAATTTTGCCATGAGCTTATTGACTTATTGAAAGGAAAGGAGTATAGTATATACATTATGAAGTATATCGATTTTGTCAATATAAAGCAGGGGACGGATTCTATGCGTAGATTTTCGCGCGGAAATACGTTGCCCTTGGTTTGTTTGCCAAATGCGCTCAATATGTTTGCGCCGCAAACGGATTCCAGCCGAGGCCCTTGGTATTATCACCCCAAGGATAGAAGCTTCGAGGGGGTGCGCCTTACCCACCAGCCCAGCCCTTGGGCGGGGGATTTTTCCTACCTTTGCTTTTTGCCCGAGGCGGGGAAATTAGTCACCGATCCTGCGCTTCGTTGGTCGGGCTTCCGTCCCGAAAACGCGGTTTTAAAGCCGAACGTAATGGAGTTTGATTTGCTCCGTTACAAGACGAATTTCAAGCTCGTTCCCACGGATAGCGGTGCGATGATGCAAATTGACGCGTCCAAGTGTGAGGAAAATCCATTGTTTGCCATCATTCCCTTTGATTATCAAACGGAAATTTGCGTGGATGCGCAAAACCGCACGGTTTACGGATATACCTGCTCTTACACCGAAGCGCCTTTTCGCGACGATTTTAAGATGTATTTCGTCCTGCAATTTGATTGCGGTATAGTGGGCAAGGAAACACAGCGCATAGGCGATAAATCAGCGGCGGTGGGCGTTTTCCTTGCGGAAAAGAAGTACGTTGTCCGCGTCGCAACCTCGTTTATTAGTTTGGAGCAGGCAAAGCTCAACTTACAGCGCGAGCTTGCAAATAAGAGCTTTGAAGAGCTTGTTATAGCGGCGGAAAATACGTGGGAGGGCTTGCTTTCCCGTTTGCAAATCGAGGCGGACGAAAAGACGAAGCGCACCTTCTATTCTTGTATGTACCGTAGTTTTATCTTCCCCAACAAGTTCTATGAACTTGCGGAGGACGGAATCCCGTATCACGTCTTGCCCGATACGGGCGAAATCAAAAAGGGCGTAGCCTACACAAACAACGGCTTTTGGGATACCTACCGCACCGTATATCCCTTCTATTCGATTGTCCGTCCCGAAATTTTGGACGAGATTATCGAGGGGTATTTAAACAGCTACGACGATATGGGCGTTTTGCCCCGTTGGCTCACGCCGTCCGAGGCGAATTATATGCCCGGCACGCTCGTTGAGGCGGTGTTTGCGGACGCGGCGGCAAAGGGCTTGCTTAGCGAGAAAAATCTGCGCCGCGCCTTCAATGCTTGCGTAGCAAACTCTAATTGGGTTTCGCAGGGGCGCAAGGTGGGTAGAAAATGCGTAACCGAGTATAAAACGCTCGGCTACGTACCCTATGATAAATGCAACGAAAGCGTGAACGAAACGCTCGATTGCGCGTATGGCGATTTCTGCATTTCCGTCCTTGCGGAACAGTGCGGGGACACGCAGGCGCAAAACACGTTCTTGGCAAGCAGTCAAAATTATAGAAACCTCTTTGATAAAGAGAGTGGCTTTATGCGCGCCAAGGACAGCGAGGGAAATTTCCGTCCCAACTTCAACCCGTTGGCTTGGGGCAGGGATTATTCGGAAGGTAGCGCTTGGCAAAATTCCTTTGCCGTCCCGCACGATTATATCGGCTTGGCAAAGCTTTACGGCGGTAAGGACGCATTTTTGGCGAAGATGGACGAATTATTCGCTGCTTCGCCCGAATACGCAGTCGGCGGCTATCCGTTGGAAATTCATGAAATGACAGAAATGGCGGCTGTGGATTTCGGGCAGTGCGCCATATCCAATCAACCGAGTTTCCATATCCCGTTTATGTACGCGGAATTTGGCGACCAAGCCAAGACGCACGCTATCGTTAAGAGAATGGTGGACGAGCTATTTTCTTACAAGGACGGCGGCTTCCCCGGCGATGAGGACAACGGCACGATGGCGGCTTGGTACATATTCGCCACGCTTGGTTTCTACCCGACTTGCCCGGGCAAACCGGACTTCGTTGTAAGCGGGGCGTTGGTGGATAAAGCCACGCTCGTTTTAGACGGTAAAAAGGTGGATTTGCTGCGCAATATCCAAAACAAGCAAAGAATGACGTATTCCGCGCTCCTTTGCGATAAATAACGCGAAATTACCCATGGACGAGAAAATACCCGTGGGTATTCTTTTTGCTGAAATTAGGGCGTTTTAACGCTCTTTTTTCTGTTTTGCGGGTTTAGTGGTGAAAAATGGCAGAAAAATAGGAAAAAGTGAGAATATTTTTTTGCGTTACCCCTTGATTTTTAATAAAATTTGGTTTACAATAGAAATACTAAACTTTAAGGTGAAGTTATGAAATTTATCAACAACGATCTTATTCACGAAAATTTATTACGTCGCGAACCTATTTTAAAATTTGATGAAAATGCGGATTTCGACGCTTGGCGCGCGCAAGTCCGTGAAAAATACATACACCTCTTGGGCTTGGACGAAATTGCGAAAAACGCTTGCGAAATCAAGGTGGAAATCGAAGAAGAAATTAAGCAGGACGGCTATACGCGCTTGCGTTATACCTTTGAAAGTGAGCACGGCTGCACCGTACCTTGCTACTTACTTATTCCCGATACGGGCAAGGCAAAATATCCCGTCCTTCTTTGCTTGCAAGGGCATACTGCGGGCTTCCACGTTTCTATTGGTGTAAAGAAATATGAAAGCGATGTCGAGGATATGAAAACGAGCACCTTCGCCCTTGACGCCGTCAAAAACGGTTATGCGGCGCTTTGCGTGGAACAGCGCGGTTTGGGCGAACGTCAACCGCTTGAAACGAAAAATAGAGGACACATTCCAAGTAAAGGCTGCCCTTGTCTCTATACGGCGATGACGGCACTTTTATCGGGCAGAACGCTTGCCGGCGAACGCGTTTGGGACGTTTCCAAGGCGATTGACAGCCTTTCCGCATTCGATTGCTTGGATTTGGACGATATCACTTGCGTAGGCAATTCGGGCGGCGGTACGGCTACCTATTATTCCGCTTGCTTTGACGAACGTATCAAGTTTGCCATTCCCAGCTGCGCCGTCTGCACCTATCGCGATAGTATAGGCGATATGTGGCACTGCACCTGCAACTATATTCCTAAAATGGCGCAGTACTTCGACATGGGCGAGCTTGCGGCATTGATTGCGCCCAGAAGGCTTATGCTTGTCAACGGGAAAGTGGATAAGATTTTCCCGATTGAAGGCACGAGAGAGGTGTATTCCGTTATTGAAAAAATCTATAAGAAAGCGGGCGCGGAGGGGAATTGCGACCTCTTCGAGCACGAAAAAGCGCACTTCTTCGATAAAGCGTTGATTTTCGGGAAAATCACGCGAAACTAATTGCGATTCAAGAGGGATAATTAAATAATGACATATAAAATGCGCTTAAAAAACGCACCGTTTTTGGCAATAAAAAGCGGAAGAAAAACCGTCGAATTGCGCCTTTTTGATGAAAAACGTTCGGCAATTAAAGAGGGGGATTTTATCGAGTTCTCCAACCTTAATTTTGAGGGCACTCTACTCTGTAGAGTGAAAAAGCTCCGCGTTTTCCCTAATTTTGAAAGTCTATATGCGGAATATGATAAAATTTCGATAGGCTACGAGGAAAACGAAGCGGCAAATCCCAAGGATATGTCGGCGTATTATTCGGCAGAGGAAATTGCCCGTTACGGCGTCGTCGCCATAGAAATTGAAATAGAAAAATGAAACAAAAAACGCAGGTCAAAACCTGCGTTTTTTGTTGCTTAAACGATGCAAATCGAACCTTTTCGCGGGAATTTCCGATACCCTTAAAAGGGACCCCTTGGTGCAGGCACCAAAGAAAATGTGAACATTTTCCGGAAAGCGTCGGCAATAAATTGCCTCGCGCGAACCGACGCGTTTCTCACAATTCCCGTACGGGGCACCAAAAAGCAAAAATCCTAAACCGAACTATGTTCGATTTAGGATTTTGCTGGTGAACCTAATGTTAATTATCCGAA
>JAEIGA010006142.1_pt1 | contig 18284 bp, 16 predicted proteins | sample 9270691 | NCBI WGS metagenome assembly JAEIGA01 (sample SAMN17057246, study PRJNA624740) | gut metagenome | biome: biome; isolation source: fecal sample | host: Bos grunniens | place: China: Xizang | collected 2019
CAAGTTCGCCGAGGGATATGAAGAAGAATAAAAAATCCCGGTCCTATTTATGTATCCAGGATATATGAGAAAAATGATTGTTTTTATGCAGGTATATTGAGATGTCATCCGTGTCCGAGAATACCATTGATCTTAACGATGCTAAAGCCAGAAAGCGCAGACAAGAGAAGTCAAAAGCAGAGTTTGAGAAAATGGAGGCAAAATCTAAGAAGATTCAAGACGCAGTAAACGGTACCAAAATGGCACTGAAAAGAATAGATGAAGTAGCTAAGAGATACCTTGAAGAGCATGAAAGACGAGTAGCTGCTAATGGTGGTGAAAAGTTGCCAAATCGATTCGAAAACATAGAGGCAAGACTTGGTGTCCTGACATTCGGGTTTGAAAGAATAAAGGATGTTTCTGAGAAAAGCGCCGAATGTGTTAACCGTCTGGAATCGATAGTTGAATCCTTCGCCAAAAAAGTGGAAGAATGTGAGCAATCTCGCGTACACGATTACGAAGAGATAAGGAGGAAAGACAGGGAGATTGAGCAGCTGAAATGGCAGTGCCGGCAACAGGAATGCGCGATAGAGTTCCTAACCGGGCGGATGGAAGAGCTGGAGAAGCGCCTTGGTATATTTTAAAAAACATTGGACCCATTTATGTATCCAGAATGGTAAATGAATATTATTTTCTCCAGCAGTTAATGTACTTCTACCCACCAGTTACATATCCGATCTGCCCGGAAATGCTCGTACAGAGGAAGGAAAGTGCTCAAGAAGTCCAGAAAAAGGAGAGTATTCTCCAAGTATCATCCATGCTGGATTATCATAAGTCAGACGCCGAGATTGAAAGACTTGAAGCGCAGGTACATGAATTGATGGAAGAGCTCGAAGAAAACAAGAAAATCTCCTTCAATGAACCCGTGAAAGTAAATCTATCAGCCGACAATGGAAGTGTGCTCCGCAAAGGCATGCTCATCATAATGGTGCTCATTGTATCGGTATTGGCGTCTTTCGTTATGACTACTGTTATTTAAAAAACGGCAAGTCTATTTATGTATCTATCCGAGGAAAATGATTGTTATTGATAGCACATTATGGAAACCGTGAAACTCGTTTACGCCGAAGATTGTCAGGATGAAGCCATCAAGGAGATAGCGAAAATGCTACTGCCGAAACTCCTCTCAATGGGGAAGGAAAAGCGCGTCGAATCTCTTGAAAAGCTGAACATGTACCTGGACAATGCTATAAAGAAGATAGAAACCAATCCGTTCAAGTATATGCCGGAGACATTCCTCATAGAGGACAAAGAAGATGCGCAATATGTCTTTGACGACGTGTTATTCAATTAAAAAGCACAGACCTATTTATGTATCTATCGCGATTTCCGGATTTGCGCGTTATTTTTCTCGAATCAAATGCACGACTTCGATAATGTCATTAATTCTGTTTCCGGACAGACAGATTACATGGAATCTCTTACCAAGATTATCGGAAATATCCAGCATATAGATATTGACATGTATAAGTCCGCAAGAGACACCATTGTCAGACACGAACAGACATTGCATAAACTTATTGAAAAATACGAAGAAGATAAGCTCAATAATACGGAACTGAAGAAGAAGTTCGATGAGTATCTTCAAGAATCTGAAAAGATGGATATGGCACATAAATCCGTTATCTGGTACAAGAAGAAGGTCGGAAAGAAGACTAGCCAAAAGAATCGCGATAAGCCGGCCAGGGAAAGGGTGGCCGATGAGTATTTCCCAAGAATGCTTGTCAAGACACAGTGGTTCCAGGCTGTTAAGCATTTCGAGAGGAGCGCTGGAAAGTTACTCGTTTCACTCAACTACGATAAGGAAAAGACGATGGACGAGAATTGGACTGCAATCGATAAGATGTTGTCCGAGGATGCGAACCAGAGGGATATTCAGACATGGCACGATTATAAACTCATGACAAAGAAGGATCTCGTTTCAATGATTTTGATTAAGGAAACTTGCCTTAAGATCCTCGATCCGCTCCTCCTTCCGATGTATGATCATAAAGCGACGATCGCGAAGAATTGGCACCTCGTCGCTAATGTCTTTAACGCGAACACAGAGATGACTCCCGCTCTTGTCCAGGATGTTTTAGCGAAGTTTACCGTCGCGAGATATAGATGTGAAATCTTCGGAACTACCAAGTACTACATGAAGCTCTTCGGTGATGTTCTTAATAGTCCAACGGTTATGAATGAGAATGGTGATCTCGACGGTTCTAAGTTCATGGAGGTCATTGATTCCATCAATCTCGATAAGTTCGACAAGAGTGCGAATACATATAAGTTCATCACTGCAGCCACGCCGATCATGCGGAAGCTCGTTGATCCAAACTGCAATGAATCCATGGAAGATATTCTCAAGCAAATCAATGAAGCGATTCAGCCAAAGGAAGAACAGAAGGCGCCCGAGACGAATGAAGTTAATGAAGAGAATGCCGATATATTTTAAGCAGGTGATTTTTATCTTATAAGTAACAATATAAGATGGATCCACGTACTATCAAGAAAATTCCAATCCGCAATGAGGTTATCAGGAAGGCGCTTGAAGATATCGAGGAAATCCTTCATGATCTCGATGGAAAGATCGGTAACGTAGTTACCGCTCTGGATGACGAGCTCGGAAGGCAACCCGATGTATCCAGAGAAGCAGAAATGATTGATTGCATTCTGGATGACTTATTGAACGAGATTCCTGATACGATTGACTTCATGAATGCGCTTTACAGTTATTGCGAGGACGAAGACGAATAAAAAACATGGAAGTTATTTTTGTAGTTGATTATTTTTAAAGTTTCATCTACATGCTCACCGATGAAGAATTTATGCAGTTATGCGATAAGTATATCACAGGAGACATAGATGATGGCGAATTAGATAATATCCAAGTAAGCGAAACAAAAGAGCTATCGGAAAAGGAAAAGTGTATAGGATCGCTTCTCGCGAGCTTCACTGCATTCGCTTTAGCGAATCACATTTATGGTCAAACTGACAGTGCGAAAAAGGATACAGACGAAGAAGTATCCGTAAAAGTCCATACGAATTGCATTATCATAGATGATGTGCAAAAAGAAATAGACTTTAAGCTATTTGGCTCTTACGGATTCAATAATAAGATCTTTATGCTCATCCGGAAAGGAAAAAACCATAAATGCTCCATCATGGAGAAGTGTAATGATTTCAAAAAGAACAGAACCGCATACGGAAATGGAGTATTAGGGATATTCCCCGTTCCCGACAACATAGAGCGCATGGGCGGAAAGGCAGGCGATAATGGTAAGGATATTGTGAAATTATACGGTATGCATTTACACAAATATGGATTCATCATAAAGCTGAACGGGATTATAGAAATTCCTGGTATCATGACAGTATCGGATGAAGGAATAATAGAGTTCTTAAAAGCAATGAAAATAGTTAATAATTCCATGCACAACCGATATAAATAAAAATAATGATTCTATTTTTGTTTATATGACAGAATAACCATTATCGATTGCAGTGCCTCCTGATAACTCGTCGCCGAATATATCTTTTCTACATGCTTTCTGTGAAATCTTATTGCTCATCCAGATAAAGAAAACAATAACGAGAATAGCGGCAATGAGTGCGATGATTACGCATCCACTTGGTGAAGCGCATGCGGCGCAGAACTTTTCCGCTGCAGTTTCCTGACTCTTGCATGGAAGAACATTATCACCGAGATAAGTATTGGTGGCGCCGGCAGATGACATACCATAGTCCGTGTTTATCTTTGAAGTGAAGTCATTAATGCTTGTCCACTTTTCTTTCTTCGGAGGAGCAGCGGTTGGTGAAACATTGGCAAACGCAGGAGCGCCATTCGGTCCGCGTGGAACCTTACCGCCTGACTTCAAACTCATATCATTGACCATCGTATTCCTTCCGTTTGCCCATGACGCGTTAGTGTACATGTCGCAGAAAGACGGACCATTATTGGCAAGAAGATAGTCACCCGAAGCCAGATTTATATTAGTATCATCCGGAAGAGCGGAACCTCCTTGCATCTTCATTAAAGCCGGGAACTTCAGGTTCTGTTGTCCGCAATGAATTGAAGAGTTCTCGTTATAGAATGCAGAAAACAAACCGCCGGTATTGATCTTATGCGTTGGACAATTACGGCTAGATGGACAAGTCTTATTCATGATAGGATTTCCTTTACTAGTCATACCGAGTTTCGAAAAGACAAAAATGTTAAAATGCATGATATGGGAGCATATTAATATTATCAGAAGTATGTGTGGACTTTATCGATATACATTGTGCGGCATTTCTTAATAATAAATGAACTATGTCAATTATAATGTAAATCTGAATAGCACATCCGGAGAAATCAATCACTTGAAATTACAGTTACGCGATCTGCTATTCCAAGAGTTATCCGTGAATGAGTTGATCATAGAAATTCTAGGAGATTTATCGGACACGGCGACGTTACTCGCTTTGAGTAACTTCCCGGATGAATTGAAGCGGGTCTGCTATAATAAAGAAGTCTACAAGAAAGTAACTAATTTCATAGAAGCGGCGAAAAGTAGTGTGAATCAACAATAATCCACTATATTTTTCTTTATAAGATAAACATATGTCGGAGACATCGAAGCAGGTGAGATATGATGGCGGTGCAGTCAGGTTCCGCGCTATATTTAATCGCAAACCGGCATCCAATATTGTTTGCATTAATTATCATACAAAAGAGGACAGACTTTTATATGTAATCCTCGAGAAGTTTGTTGCAGAAAAGATCCTCGATGCCGGACTCAATATAAATAACCAAATTACGTCCGGATACGCGACCACGAAAGGAATTGTCATGACGGTACCGGACAATAAGATATTCAGCGTGATTAGCCAGGTACATAGATACGTCCTGAATACTACATTGAACATAACCCAGCAAAAGATAGCCGGTTCCGGATCTTATGATAAACTGTACAAGGATATTGGTACTTTCGACGTGATGATCATTGGAAAGTGCCGCTTAACGGAGCGCGCTCTTGGTAACTCTAAAGATAAGAAGATCGAGAACTTCGTCCGCGCCATGAATGCAATTTCCTATAGGGACAAGGATGATTTTGACGCTAATGGCGCATATGAAATGGAGACGATAAAGAGTGATCTAAATGCGGCCGCGAAGATGGTATTCTCAGTTTGCTATAGCCATCTTCCATTTGTATTCGAGGGAAATACTTTGAAGCTACTCAGTCCGCATGCGCTCGATGCTCTTGAAGAAAGAGCCATATTCAAGAACGGTTTCCAAGGAAAGATGAAGGCATTCCAGACCCAGTTCGGCAATATCGGATCACCTTCGTCTAATGACTCTGGTCAGAAGAAGTTCAAGGAGAAGTGCAAACTCATTCAGGATTCTTGTAACTTCATGGCCGAAATATATGGTACCATGCATGGATTTAACTTCAAGTTCTCCAACCTGGATGCAATTAAGTCCGTGAATAGCGATGCAATGCGAGATGCCAAAGCGGTAAAAATAAAAGTGTAAATTACTCGAAGAGAGAAAGGACTTTAGGACGAATATCTCCATGTTCTCCCTTCTTGATTGCGAGCCAGAGACGATAGATATTTACGTTCTGGAAGTTGTCGTCTCCGCGTGGAATTCTATTGTATTTTTCCTTGAAGGCAGTGAACAGAGAAAGAATCTCATTATTAGTAAGAGACGAAGAACGGGTAGTAATCTTCTTGGAGGATTTGAATATTTCGGTAACGGCATCACGGAGAGGATTACCAGGACGAGTACAGAGTTCATAGAGTCTGCGATAGGATAACCCGTTTACGGTACGAGAAAGCGGGTCAGATTCCGGAAGCGAAACAATGTCGGATAATTGTGGAAGACGCTGGTTGGATTCCCAGAAGGAGGAGAGTAATGCGATTCTATCTTCATCGGAGACGCGCTTAAAGTCTGGCGGGTAGAAGAACATCGTTGCGAGTTCTTCCTTAATAGACTCGCCGAAGTGACCGGTCTTTCCGTAAGTATGATAATAGCGGCCGAAATCGAATCCCATGAACTGAATGCGCGCAGGAGGTTCTTTATAGAGACCATTTTGAAGTAAAGTGGATGGGTGCTCTTTAATCCATTCACGCGCGGTATTCATGAACATGTCTCCGTCAATCTTACCGACATATTTGGCAGGCTGTTCGGAAGAATCTGAAGAAAGTTCATCACTGGAATTGGAAATAGAGTCGGTAAACTCTTCCCATAAGGCAGTTTCATTCATGAAATCGGTGAGCCACTTCATGAAGGATTCTCGTGATTCGACCACCGGTTCAATACCATATCCTTCAAGTAGTTCCTGTAGCGGTTTGAATAAACGGAGTTCCTCGTTCACGATAAGCATGAACTTGGCATCGTCTTCGCATACGCCATCGACGAAATTAATGAAGGATGCGATCTGATCTTCGCGGAGATTGGAAGAAATATAGTACTTGCATTGGGCGTAAATATTCTTATCGAAATCCATTAAATCGCAACCGACATCCTGTTTATTATAACCGAGATCCTCACTGGAGTCATATTTGTATGGGAGCAGGTTGTATTTCTCCGCGCAGTATATTTCAAAGAGGAAACCGAGTTGCTGCGGAGAAAGGTAGCGAGTAAGTTCATCGGATGAAGGGGATTCAGAAATGGTTCCACGGATGGCTTTTTGAGTGATATTCCTTGCGCGGATCGCTTCAAGTTTGGCGAGTTTAATGATCTCAGAGAATGAGAGATTGGAACGGAAACCGCGATGTGAAACGACGTCGAGGTAGTTCTTTATTAAAGTGATATCGCCCTTGAAAATACCTTTATCATTAATGGTAATACCGTTAATGAGATTATGCTTTACGTAGAACTTGAACAGATTAAATACCTGAACGGAGTTATAGTATGGGACTTTCTCGGCATTCTTTATCTGAAGGCGAGAAGCTCTCTGCTTTGGATAGATATGGTACGCGCCTGGAGTTTTCTTATGAATAACTATCTCTCCGAGCACCACTCTGCGGCCCGTATTTGCATTTTCCAGATCCTGTTCCAGTTCTGCGATTTTCTGCTCGAGAGACATAGTGCGATTATGAAGTTCTTCGTTGACAAGGTCCATCATATGTGCGACTTTGAAAGCATACTCAATAGAGCACCAATGGGCGACGAAATGAATCAATTTTGGATGAATATATTGGCCTTTAATTTTATTAGAATATCCTTTCGACAGCTTAATCAAAGGTGGGTGTGATTTCACACCCACCCTGGTTGCTTGAAAATATGTTAATATCTCTCGCCATGTATCGTAACGGATGAACTGTTTGAAGTCGCGTCCATTATCACTGCACATCTTAGTAGCATTCATGTATCCGTCCTGCTCGCGAATGATGATACGGATGTCATTATAATGAGCTTCATAGAACTTCTCACCGTCCTTGGTTTCGAAGTACAATTTCCTTTCTACGGACATGATTTATAGTTTGGATAAAATATCATCGTTATTTTAGTTTCGCTATTTTTGATTCGTACGGATATTTCAAATTATATAATACAGAAGGTCGGACTTTATCACTGATTTCCCTATATTATTAGCATGGATCTTTGGACAAAATATGAAAAACGTAATACGGACTTTCGTTCACGTGAAATGCGTGATTTATTATTAAACTAGGTATGCATTTTTGTTTTTTTCATTACTCAAATTATGTTGGCAACTAACGACAACTCTGTCGAGATTGGCTGTTCCCAGAGCTCCACTTCCTTCGCCGATATCATTATTAATAATGATAACGCCGTCGCCGATGGTTTAATATCCGGGTTCGCCCAGTTCGTTCACGACCCAAAGTACCTTAAGGAGTTCGTCTCTGTATTCAACAGGCAGATGATCCCAGAGAAGTTCGCCGATGCTGTTATTAATCGCAGAATCGACACTCAGGAACTCAACAATATCTGGGACTTCCCACTCAACCTTACTTGCCCAGCCACCGTTCCAGTTCCATGGACCATCGTCGATGCCACCGTCAAGGCCAAGACTGCTGCCGTTCAGTGGGAATTCAATCTCATGAGAATTGTTGATTTCATCGGTAGGAACTATTGCCGTATTGTTCTTCCAGAAGTCGATACTACCGGCGTCATGGACAGCGCTGTCCGCAGCAACAAGGTCGCTAAGATGGGTGACAAGAATCACATGTATCTCGGCGCCTGGCATAGGGATCTCATTCCACGTATTGTCAAGGAAGTTGAATTCTATCCACGTTCCAACTCCCACAAGCTCTTTACCTATTCCGGTTACGATATCTTCGTCCATAACATGCTCTTCGGTAACGCCATGAAGAAGCTCAATGATCTCATGGCCGGTGAAGACGCTTTCGAGCTCGTCTATGATCCATACGCCGTTCATGGTTCTGCTCTCGGTCTCGCTTCTTACAAGGGCGTCGATGATGGCAATGCCCAGGTATTCAACATACCAACCGATACTTCCATCAATTATGAAAAGGCCGAAACCGGTGTCCAGGTTTCCGGTTTCACTAACAAATTCATCTATGATTCCTTCATGGATGGCGCCGAATTCGCTTCCGTTTACCGCCGCGGTGTCTGGTATGAAGCCCCGATTGCTAAGAACTATGCCTGCAGGCATTCCATCCATTCCCGCAGATTCGTTCATGCCGCCAAGGTTATCACCTTCCCACTCGATATCCTTCCATTCTCCTACAGCATCGCTTCTGCTCTTCCATCCGCCGCCATCGCCGGTGACTGCGGTTTCATCTCCATCAAGCTCCATACAAACTGGTTCGACCGCGCTTTCTACCTCACCAAGCTCAGCGATATCCCACTTCTCCATCCAATTGTCAACCACGTTCACTACGAGACTGGCGATGTCATTTATGTTCCAGGTCTTGAGCAGAAGATCAATGCCGGAGAAATTAATGAAACATCTCTTAACCTCAAGACTGTCGTAGCAAATGACGTCCTTCTTGGATGGGTTAACCCACTTTCTATTGGCAGGTTCGGTGACAGAGTCTTCCAGACTTTCCGCGGTCAGACCGGTGAAGTTGCCGTGGATGTTGATAAATATGTCCATCCAGGCACTATTCCAAATGAGGGTAACCTCATCGGCGGCTATCCAGCCAACCTCATGGAAGGTATCGTCTATAGCGTTAATCAACTCGGCGCCAATCAGCAACATGTCGGTATCCACAACATGCCAGGCGCACAAGTCGGTAACGCAGTTCCAACCGGCGACGATCTCAATACGAAGTGGGGCTTTGCCTCCAAGACCTTCTCCGCTAACCTCATTAGCGGCAACACTTCCATTACTAACGATTACTCTAACATCCAGAGCATCGACGATTACCTCGGCATGTTTGACGTCAACATCAAGATTCCATCCGATGTCGACCCAACATTCTACGCTTCCTTCATCGATAACATCGGTCTCAAGCTCCTTCAGGTCGGTTACCAGACTCTTCCATGCATCCGCGAGTTCCTCTCCAAGCTTCCAAACATCTACATGACCACCGAATGGTCTACCCTCGAGCAGGACATTAACACCACTCAGTTCGACATCAACAACGATCTTTACATTCAGGGTATTCTCTTCTGGTTCCTTCCGGTTGACAAGAACGGCATCGAGTCAATGCGCCTCTACCCACATCATCTCATCAACCACGAAATGCCAGTCATTCCAGGTATCCGCCTTACTAACGAGCAGGCTCAGGGTACTACCATCTACACCTGGGACATGATGAATGAACTCACTCCACATATTCTCGGTTGCGAGCAGCCACTTCTCGAGAACATTGGTCTCGTCGCGTTTACCAGCAAATTAGCCGCTAACTCCATGCCTTATGCATACTATGACTCTAACATCGCGGGCTACCTCAAGTGCACTATTCTTCCACCATCTGAATCCGCTACTGCAGTTGCTCAGCAGACAAACACTATCGTTAACCTCAAGGCTGGTAAGCTTCGTGTGATTTCGTTCGGTACAAATGGAGTGGCTTTAGTTAACCTCAATCTATTTCGCCTCATTTTCTAATATTGGCTGCGCCAATATTAGAAATATTAAATTACATATTACGATATATATTTTTGCCTCAAATGAGGCAAAAATATCAATGAATGCAACGTTAAACCGAAACATAAAACGAATATTATTAACGAGTCGATTAATAGATTTACGTTCGACGTGCCCGGGACGGGCCGGCTCGAGCCGACGTCAATTGAACGTATAAATTAACCGGGTAACATTATGGTAATACCGTAAAGAATACCCATGGACACCCCCCAAGAATATCGGGGGGTGTACCCATGTCAAATCTGAAACGATACCTATTTTTTACCCGGTATATAAATGATGAGCATAGAAGCTGAACGTTCATTATTCGTTTCAGGAGAACGTATATTCTATGAAGGAACCCCGTATTTCTCAACGACTATCAACATTAACTTAACCGATAGATCGATACCGATAAAAATAGTCGTCAATGCTAAAACGGGCTATATCAACCTAACGAAAGCATTCATGGATCTTCAAAATGGAGTCGATGCCAAATATAAAGCGTTTCTCGATTTCCGTTATCTGAAAAGCGTTCTTATGTATATAGACACGTATTCTATGTTACGCTATGGGCACGTTCATTATATGTATAATGGGCGCAATATATATAATATTTCCGATAGCGAATTACTAAAATCAGACCATAACCATATAGCTCTCCATCCAGATCTGATGAATAAAGGTAAGGTTGTCAAATCGTCTCTTCTACAGGAGGTTCCTAATGAGATATATGGTGAAAAATACAATGGACGGCACAATGATTGTAAAGGCCAGTACGGCGACTACCATCTAATAGCTAAAATGATGAATTATATATCTCCGGTATATGAAATAGTTAATAATGCATTCATAGCGTTCATGCTTCCAATCGTGTCCGCTAATGGAGAAACACTGCTGTCTACCATGAACGATCCGGTAATGAATATTCGTTCTGCAATAGGTAAAAACATCATTCAGGACTCCGTACTAAATATAACGGAAACCGACGAAGAATTGCCTATAAATGATAGTTCTTTACAATCGATTATCGCTAAAAAGGAATCATCCAAAGGGACCGACGCGGAAGCATGGACACTTGAATATCTTAAACACTATATCCCGGATATCGAATCATGTAGCAATCAACCCTGTAGCTGCGATCTTTACTCACCATCCCTAAAGATTCGCGTAGAAGTTAAATGCAACAATGGATCCGAAAAACTGTCAAATAATGAAGAGAAATTCCATAGAGATTGCCGCGTATGTGCCTTGGATACAAACGTATTCGTTTATCTTAATCTAAATCCGACTACCACTGCAATTTCCCGCGTAGAGATTAATCCACTACGGTTCTACGTCAACATAGCCGATTTTAACGAATCCATTGTAAAAATCATAATCGAAACCGCTAAAAGCTATAATACTGTTCATACGGTAGGTAATGTCAGTAAGATAACCAGTAACATCCTTATCCGTGATGTTCGTACTATGCTCCGTGAAGCGATAACCGCGGAACTTCCATCCATGATCATAGATTCGTTTAACGATACCGTTAAGATGGTTAAGGAGGAATACAAAAATGAACCCATGAACGAACGCATTAAAGGACGTAACGCACGAATCGACATGCAAAACGAAAACATAGAGAGATTCTTTAATGAATATCGATCAGAATTCATTGATGGTCTCGCTAAGGGATATACTTATGATATTTATAAGCAATGGTGTCTTACTAATGGTACCCAACATCTACGATATGAGGAGTTTAATTCCTCCTTCGCTCGCCACTGTAAAGATACTCGTGTAAAGGCAGAAAACGGATCCTCTAAACGCATCTGGAGGATACCTATTAGGAAGTAAGTTAGAGGTTATTTTTGTAGGAGTTTTCGCTATTCGGAACCATCGGCGTTCTATATGTCAATCGGCGACACCAATATGAAACGATGCTACACCATATTGTCCAAAGATTAATCAAGGCTACTCCACTATAAATAACAGATAATGTGCCAAACTAAAATAAGTGATTATTTTTTTCCACATAGCAAATAATGTCTACTGAACAGTTCGTGGCGAAGTTCAACGATTCTCTCGTGTTCACTCCAGAGGATCTAGCGCCGCTTGATAAAATGCATATAAATGATACTAGAAATGAACTAGGGAAATATAATGTTCGTGGTCTATCCGCAGAAGAACTCGTTAAGATGAAATTCGGAATACTATTTCGTGAATTACGTAAACCCGAACGCCGTTATTTCTCTATGGATTTACATGATCCCGTTTTACAAGTCCGCGTAGAAATAAAATACGAAAATTTCTATCGTACCGCATCCGCTGATGTTAAATTCATTCGCGATGTTCTATTAAATCCTGGAGAAAGTATGTATATTTACATCAATCTCGGTTGTCCGGATATGCCAACCATTCGTTATTATCATGATAATATTTATATCATCAATGGGCGCCGTTTAACATGGGACATGTTGTATGATATTCATGAATCCGCATTAGAAAGATTGAATAAATCCATGGATAACGGTTATGCTCTATTGAGATGGTGGCATGACGAAGAATTTCATCGAAAGCTCAAAGATGCCGTTGAAGAATATATCAGAAACAATAACGAGGAAATCATTAGTCGCGCGCGAAAAGAAGCCGCAAATATTAATAAATTGCTTCAACAGTTACACGCTACAATCGAGAATTCCGAAAATAATGTAGAACCGATAGACATGATAGCTACTTTCTCTACCGTACAGCCAGAAGAAGACGAGCTCGATATTTCGGTTATAGAATGGGATGAAAATGATCCAATAGTGGAGCCGATTAATACGATCCAAGCCACTCCGGCAGTAATAGAATCCTCTGTTATAACCGATATCGACGATTCTCACACCGAGATATTATCATATGATGATATTCTATCGGCTATGCTGAATGATGTCGATAATCGGTCCGATATAGAGACAGAAAGGGATGTGGTAGCGTATTTAACGGAAGTACCGTATATACAAAAACTTCTATGCACGATTGGATGTCTTCCGGCGTATTTCTTTAATAGATTCGTTGAGATATGTAACCATAAGAATATTCGTGTAACTCATGCGCCAAAGTCGATAAATTCATTGTTTCCACCGAATGCATTAGATAAACAGCGCAGACAATATAAACTTGAAAATGGGCGTAAAGCGCGTACCTGCATCCGTACATTGGTATACACTCCGGCATTACGGGCTTCTATTACCGGAAATCCTAGATTAAAGCGATACGATCTTAATAATCAGGAAACCGATATATCGATATTCATTAATAGTACCGAATATATAGAAGCCGTGCGCAATACAAGAACTAGTGATCAGAATCTTAGTTTAATTAAACCGCTCCCTGCTACATCATTCGTACACATCGATAAACCATACGGTAATGTAGTCACTGCGATGAAATCGGAAGAAACGTATCCTTTAATGTTTCGTATAGCGAGATCGTTTGCAGATCATGTCAATGAATATGGTATTACTGGAAGAGAAAATGCATATTTCCGTATAGCAGAAGAAAATGGAATTATCCATGATTATAATGTAATGAGAGTACTTGAAAGTATAAGAGACAGCAATAAAACTCTTTATCGCCGTATCAATTCGGAATGGTTTAATGAACGCTTATTCGAATCCGATAAGAAGCGGACCAACGGGCGCGTTATGAAGTGGATCAATTGGTGTATCGGCCATGGAATAAACTTCACGGAATTCACTGCCATACTAGGTTCTAACGGTCCAAGCGATCTGCATTCCATATTAGCCGTTCTTGTTAATAATCAGCGAAAGAACTCTAAAAATAACCCAGAATACGCTAAGAACCGCACGGCCGCCGAAAAGGAAGAACTAAACACATTCGTCCGGTCGAAGTTACATGATATTGAGAAACATCAATTGGATCTCAAGAAAAATACTAACGGTAACTTTACTTCATGCATATCGGCCGCGAAGCGTTAAAGATATTAAAAAACCTATGATCTATATTTTTCTTCGAACAATCTGGCATCTTCGATGCTATTTTTTGGCGCCCATGAGATAAACTGCATCGCTTAGCGGTAATCCGTTCAAATTGATTATTTTTAAAGAATCAACGAATGAATTTCAACGAATACTATAATGATCCTTCTATCGAAGAGATTAATGAAAAACCGTCCGATGCACGGTCGATATATAAAAATATAACTGATTTGCTTAGTAAAATCATAAAGCGGAAACCGTTGTCTAATGACTTACCGTTATCCGATGCGATAAAGTCTAGAATCACCGTATTAACGGACTTATATGTTATTATAGACAGACGATACGAATATAATATTTATCATTCATGGTTTCGGATTATGTTAGATGAATTAACAGATGGCATATACTTCTTCGCTAAAATATTAGATGATATAGAAAGTAAAATTGAAGAATTAGAGTATTCATCGGATAGTGGTGACCGTTGTATCCGTTTATTTCCTAGTCCAATAGATGAATACTTACATGAAACCAGACGGAACATCATAAACGAATTCAATAGTTCCATTAGTGACCGTGAATGGTTGTCGTTTATAGGCGCGGCAGATGAAGAATTGAAACGACTGCCACTATTGGATGAGTTAAAGATACCCGAGGATTTAATATAAAAACTTCCATTCTATTTTTACTTCTAATAATTCGGCCGATTTTTATTACTTCAACGACAATGTCAAAGGAAACCGTTCAATCCTCCTGATTTACGCAAGAAACCATTGACGCTACTCTTACAGAGTACTTCAACGAGTTATCTCGGTCGGACCCAAATAATAAGAATCCGACTCCTCATGAAATTGCCATAATGGTTCGTGATCTGTTAAATGAGTACATTAACGGAGATATCGAAGCGGCGCGCCATTCATTCAATTACTTCGTAGGATGCAGCGTTGAAAATATAAACCGACAAGAACAAGTTAAAAGAATTATGCTCATACTTAAGCAGGTAAATGAAACTAATAAGAATCTCTCGAGGAAATATCACGACTTAAGCGAAAGATACAGGACGCTCCAGGAAGAGCACGAAACATTAACGGAGGAATATCTATCGTAATAGTCTTATAAAAACTCATATGCTATTTTTGTCTTCTCCAATCAAGGGGGCTACCATCATCTTCCTCTTCAATAACTCTCTTAGCAGCTTATTTTTATAATTCATCCAACAATGAACGCAGGTTCTTATACAATTGAAGTACGTGACTGGGCGAATAAAGGAAGAACACCGTCAATGCATCCATATATACGATACTATTGCGGTTTCGTTGAACATCTGTGCCGATTATTCGATAGTCCAGAGAATATCCGGACAGCCGACATCTTAATGCGGGGAATTGATGATATATACAGCTTGAAGCATAAGTATAGACGCTCTATCGACAAACGACTCTTAGAACGGATCCATTATCGATATATTAGCCATGTAGGTAGTCTTCGTAATATATATCTATCCGAGGAATGCGTTTATACTCTACGCTCGCTCGAACAAACGAATCCGTTAGTATGGTCGTATTCTTTAGTTCGCCATATACTAGAATACGATCATCTCTCGCTAATAGATCGATTATATGTACTCAAATGGCTGAATCGGCTTACATATTCTTCGTTAGTCGGAATGTACATCGGGCGAAGTAACTCGGTATATTATATGTTCTGGCGCCATCTCTCGACGCATTTCCTAATTATAAATATGAAACGTCCGCCGGTTCGGTCGGACTATCCCGCTCATCGTCCGGCGTATATATGCGGTAACGAAATCGCCAAAGGATTAGGCTGCTATGTACAGACATATGAAGGATACTTTGGGAAATCGATTACGTATGATCTAGACGATCAAACTATAACCGAACCGTTCAATCGGAAGTTCATTCGCGATATCTATGAACCGCTCCTTAGATCGAAGACAGTTTGCATAATCATCTGTATCGATCGAGCTACTGACTCATCAGATGAGCGTATATCTACGTTTATAAGAGAATTACAAACAGTAGAACGATCACTCATAACGAAACCGAAGACATATGTTATTGTACCGGACCGCCATATAAATGCCCCTGTAGGACGAAACCTAATGTTCTCGTTTATTCGAGCATATTTAGCGGAATCATATTTATTGTGGTTCGGTTCTGACGATGATGATCGTATTAATTCGTCCGGAGTCGATCGACTGATCGAATTCATTCGTAAACATAGGACGGAAATGCGTCAAGTCCTTCTGTTTGATGAGAAGTTCAAATCGCCTCAACGTAAGCGATCCGATAAGCGGACATACGTTAGATATGCTCCGTGGACATATGCGTTCTCACCGGAGTACTATAATGGACTCTCCTATCGTTGTGTCCCAATGGAAAAAGAGGACTTAGACTTCTTTAACCGCCTCATGCAATACGAGAATGCGTTGAACGTACCCGATACGGTCACTATCGATCCGCCGGTATATGTATACTACGGAACCACTAAGAAGCATCCGTCAGATGAATCGCCTAAAACGGCCGATAGACGTCCCAAAAACAACGATTTGTTCGAAACGGGAGATACTATCGATTATATGAATGTTCATAATATAATGGAATCCAACACTGATATAGCGACTCCGGCTCCACAATCGAGCGAACATATATCGCCAGCGTCCAAGGTCTATCGGCTGAATGCATCAGAACGGTATTTCTATCACGAATCCGTTGAGGATAAGTCAATGATCCTATGTAAAGACGGTAAATATAGAAAGTCAACTTATCACGGACTATCGAATGAAGATAGCGGCAAACGTGATACCAATCGAGATATAAAGGAACGCAGTAATGGGAAGCGTAAAACTCTAATGGATCTCCTTCAAAGGAAACCTATAACAGAGAACTTTGACGGAGATCTCTTTATATATCCATATAAGGTATATATGCCGATCGATCCTGCCGATGCTCCCATAAATAGGCGCGATCGGTTATCACATGATGATGAGGAAGAGAATGATCTACAAAACGGTACCGTAGAATCGCGCGTATTGACCGGAATCGCCTTCCAACACGGTAAGCTCCCCAGTACTGAGAGGATTAAGCTGATCCCGACTAGAGTTGGTGCAATAGACGCTTCTGCTAACGATCGATCATTAGAAGGAGAGTTGATCGCGGTAGCTAAAGAACTCGAAACGCTATTCACTCCAGATGAATATCCATTAACTGACGCCCATGTGAGGGCTATCGATAGATGGAATAAACATTATATAGATCACTATCGCAATCGACATATAATGATTCCGCTGAAAACCTTTGGCGGAAAGCACTCAGAACGGTTTTCCATGGACTGGATCATTCTATCGTTTATTATAATCGGGATCGTCATAGTAACAGTCCTTCTCCGTCGAGAATGGAGGTCGTCTGATAGTTTCATCGGATCTCTTAGTTATAAGGCAGATGATTAAAAACATCAGATCTATTTTCGCCGTTAGGAGAAACTGACATGTTTCACGTGGATTCGATCCTACGTTCACTGGGGTCCAATAAACGAGTCAATAATTGGCTCCGGAACGCGGAAACCACTAAACTAATAGAAGGTTTTATGAAGCTGCGCGAATTCGCGCATACTCAATCTACAACGGATGTCGATCGGCGCCGTTTATGCGAAGTACTTCTGTGCTCATTTACCGAACTCTTTATACGTATCTCTTGACGGATTCGACCTAAAAGAAACATGCGAATATGTCGCGTATGATTTACTCAAATTGGACCGCTCCGAGATTATAATCTACGACGGAGAATATCCTATCTGTGCCGGAAAGAATCTCATAAAAGAATTCTTCACACCGACCGTAGAAGCGACCATAAAAGACTACGGAAAAGATATAACAGAAGTGACGTGGCAGGAATGGGTACGCAATACGCGTCTCGTCTCTGAATTTCATCCACGAAACTCAATCATGTTTACATATTTTCCTAATCCCGACGATCCATCTAAATTGAAAGTCAATAAACGCGGATCATTGTATGAAATATTCTTCGGAAAGAACTATCGTCATAGTCTGCACATGGATACCGAAGTATGCAAAGCAATTCTCGGTATCATAGATGATTACAACTTTAATTGATTCGTACCGGTGCCGATCTTGCGTTTTTTTTTCAAAATGAATTCTGTGAATCTCAGCGCGATCATTATCTAATCCACCATAAGAAGAATAAATATTATTTTAATAAAAATATCA
>JAEIGA010006143.1_pt1 | contig 18279 bp, 11 predicted proteins | sample 9270691 | NCBI WGS metagenome assembly JAEIGA01 (sample SAMN17057246, study PRJNA624740) | gut metagenome | biome: biome; isolation source: fecal sample | host: Bos grunniens | place: China: Xizang | collected 2019
ACTTCGACTTCGACAGCGGCAGCACGGCTCCCACGCTGACCATGCCGAACACGGTCACTATGCCTGACAGCTTTGCTCCTGAGGCCAGCAAACACTACGAAGTGGATGTCCTGAACAACTATGGGGCGGTGATGGCATGGGAGAACTCCTGAGATGCAGACCCCTGATGGCGGCGGCGAGCGGCGAAGCTGCGCCTTTGTACCCTCTCGCCGATGGCGTGCATAACTTTTCTTCAAGCGGGTCAATTACGGTTTCAGATGGCAAGCACGTTGATTTTGTGAGGACAGCAGGTGGAGGCTCAAACCTTTATGCGGCTATTTATCCTCTTAGCGCAAACACAGCCAACATCACTTCTTCAGATAATATTTTACGAGTTTCGGATACGTGGTTTCGCCTAAACGCTGGAGATACTGTCACTCTTGTCATTGAAAACAATACAGGTACGGGAAGCGCAAGTCATAATATGCGGATTCGACTGCACAGTGTTACAACGGATGCCCTTGCCACCGTAATAGACACTCAAGACTTTAAACGTAATTTGGCGACAAAAAGTGTGACGACCGTTCTTGAAAATGATGCCAATATTGGAAGCCTAAGTATCTGGATGATGTCTTTTAATTCTAAGCAATCGTTTGATATTTCACTATTTGTCAACGGTAAACGCTATATCTAAGGAGGGCCGAATATGTACGCAAAACTGATTGATGGCAATTTGCATATTGCGCCGAAGAAACTGCCGGGAGACGGCACCATCGTTTACAACCCTCCTGCCGAGATGTATCTGGCGCAGGGCTGGAAGCCCGTGCAGTACACCGATCCTCCTGAAGCTCCCGCTGGCTACTACTACGAAAACGGCTGGGAAGAGACTTCCGAGACCATCGTGCAGACATGGGCACTTGTTCCTCTGCCCGATGACATTGACGAGGCCGAAGCCTACAACATCATCTTCGGAGGTGGAAGCGAATGAAACGAGAACACGCATATAAACTGCGGGAGCTGCTCCATAAGGCATCCGCGTCTCTGACAGACGAGGACGCGCTGGACGGCATCGAACTGTTCCCCGTGTGGAAACCCGATACCGAATACGTTCTTGACGTCCGCGTCCGCTTTGAGGACAAGCTGTACAAATGCGTTCAGGCGCACACCTCTCAGGAGGACTGGACACCGGACGTCACCCCCGCACTCTGGGTCGATGTCGCCGAGCCCGGAACAATCCCTGTGTGGCGGCAACCGACAGGCGCCCACGATGCCTACATGAAGGACGATCTGGTGCATTACCCGGAGATCGATGACCCGGTGTACATCAGCCTGATCGACAACAACGTGTACGCTCCTGACCAGTACGGATGGGAGGAAGTCACATGAACTATGCCTATGTGGTGGGCAAATGCCTACAGCTCGGCATGACCATCGCCGGTGCCATCGGCTGCGCGGTCAACATCGCGCATGAGAGCGGGGGCAGATCGGACAATGTCGAGGATACTTTCAACAATCTGCTGAACATTACCGACGCAGAGTACGTCCGGCAGGTTGATGCTGGCCTCCGGGACTTCCTCGCCAAAGGGCAGGGGGGCTTCGGACTCTGCCAGTGGACCGCGCTCGACAGGCGCAAGAACCTGTATGATTACATGAAAGGCTACGGCCGTTCCATTGCGGACGAGCAGTACCAATACCTCTTCATGGCTAAGGAAATGCGTGAGCGTTTCCCGCATGTCTGGTTCGTCCTCACTCATACCGATGATCCCTACGAGGCCGCCTACGTGATGTGTAAGGAGTTCGAGATCCCTGCCAACACCGAGGCCACTTCCCGGCTCAGAGGTGAAGAGGCGCGGAAGAAATACCCGGAGCTCTCCGGCACCGCTCCTGCGGTGGACAACGGCAGCGCTGAACCGGCGCAGAAATCCGAGTACTGGCCCCCGCGTATGATCGACAAGGGGATGGACGGCCCCGACGTTCTGCTCGCTCAGGCGTCCCTGCTGTGCCAGGGCTACACGATTGGCGACACCCTGGGTATCTTTGGCGCCTCTACCGAGGAGGCTGTGAAGAAGCTCCAGAAGGCCCACGGCAAGTCCGTGGATGGCGTGATCGGTCACGGAGAGACGTGGCCGCTGCTGAGGTGGTGAATGACATGTCTGTTACATTTACCGCGCAAACCATCATATCCCTTGCCGCCCTCGTAGGCGCAGTCGGCGCCCTAATAGCTTTGTATAATAAGGGGTACGATTGGGTGAAGCACCAGAAAGACCAGGATAAAGTAATCGGGTCCATTCAGGAAGAGCAGGAGTTACTCACGTTTGGTGTGCTCGCCTGCCTGAAGGGGCTGAAAGAACAGGGCTGCGATGGACCTGTCAAAGAAGCCATCGCGAAGTTTGAAGATCATCTGAACAAGAAGGCGCATGAGCGCAACTGAAAAGGAGAAAAAACTATGGGTATTCTCGCAACTGTGGCTGGCATCACTGTGATCTGCTTCCTCATCGGTATGGGCGTGAAGGTCAGCCCCCTGGACGACAAGTACATCCCCGTGATCGTTGGCCTGTGCGGCGGCATCCTCGGCGCTGTCGGCCTGCACGTTATTCCCAACTTCCCCGTGGACAATCTGATTGACGCTATCGCTGTCGGCATCGAGTCCGGTCTCGCCGCTACCGGCGCTCACCAGATCGGCAAGCAGCTCAGCGAGTAAACGGAGCAACGCCCTGTCGAGAGACGGGGCGTTTTATTTTTATTTGCAGAAGGTGAGATAAAGATATGGCAATTGTAGCTGTCGATAATATGCATGGCAACGGCGCAGAGCCGGGCCAGATCAAACAGACTACACCAACCCCCGTGAAGAAGACTAATGATGCGAAGACCAGTTCCGGCTCTAAGAACTCCGGTATCAACTGGGTAGATGCGCTTACTTATGCCGCAAACGCAAATCAGAACGCTGGCTATGCCACTCCTCCTCAGCAGGTCATGCAGCCGAATGTCGCTCCCTCAGTAGATAATCCGTCGAGCCCGGTCTCCAGCGGCAACGGCTCGGCTGGTACGGTGAAAGCCGGTACGAGAACACCGGGTGGAAGCGGGGTAGCAACGGTCACCCCTTCCGGTTCTTCTGGCTCCGGCACGGGTTCTGGCACTGGTTCCGGTTCTTCTGGCGGATACGGCGGCGGCTATGGCTCGGGCTCCGGTTCTGGCAGCAGCTCTGGTTCCTCCGGTGGCGGGGGCGGCTATAACGGCACCGGCTACTCTGACGCCACACTCCTTGCTCAGGCGCTGAAGGAAGCCGGTGTCACGGCAGATCCTTACCAGCTCCCCGAAATCGCCGGGCCCAATCCCGAGAGACTCGAGCATGTGGATACGACCGAGCTTCAGAATCTGCTCCAGCAGATCGTTGATACTCAGAAGCAGCAGGGCGCCGCTCAGATTGACTACGGTGTTGAGCAGGGCGTGAACGAACTGACCCGCGCCATGGAGGACGCTGCTCTCCAGTACCAGACCCAGCGCGATCAGGCGACTGCGGATGAGCTGAGAGCTTTGGACAACCAGGCGTTGTACGCTGAGGCTCGTGGTGACCGCGGTGGTATCGGTGAGGCCCAGTACGCTTCTATCCAGAACGCAGCAGCGCAGAACCGCAGAGCTGTCAACGACGCGCAGGTCAAGCTCGGTACAGATACGCAGAGACAGATCTCCGACCTCCGGTCTCAGGGTGAGTTCCAGAAAGCTGATCAGCTTCTGTCCATCACCCAGAGTTACCTGAAGGATCTTATGGGTCTGGAGCAGTGGGCGCTTGAGGCGAATATGAGCGTGGACGAGTTCAACTCCAGACTCCAGCAGTGGGTGGACGAGTACAACCTGAACGTCCAGCAGTTCCTGACCGACCTCGATCTGTCCGCCGCGCAGATGACCGGCGTGTTCTCGAACGGTAAACAGACTGCTGCCGCGAAGAAGCAGCTCAATGAGTCCTTAGCCAGCTCTGGCTCGGCTCTCCTGTCAGCCGGGGTTCTCCCGAGCAGGCAGCAGCTCGAGGCAATGGGCATGACTGAGACCCAGGCCAAGGCGTACATCAAGAAGATTTCCGGGTAATCCTGGTTATTCTCAGGAGGAAACATGGCACTATTTGATAAGATCAAAGACTTCGTAAAACCGTTTGTGGAGTCTACTTCGCTCGACCAGCCGAAGCCCCAGACGAATACCGCCTCCGTTTTCAAACCCGCGGGAAAAACCACGGCGGTTGACTCTGTAAGCGGAGCCGCACCGAAAGCCTCCGTGTTCAAACCGGCGGCTAAAACCGCACAGCCCACCCTGTCATCCATGTCTATCCAGAACGACAGGCAGAAAGGCATTGACTGGTCTTCGGCGAGCCCGGCGCAGCGGGCGTACAACGATACGTATTACAAGACCCTGGATGATCCTACCCATACAAAACTGTTCCGTGACCTTCAGAGCTTTTCGTACAAAACGGCTGGCGGCGCGGATGTGGATAAAACCGCCGCGTTTAGGAAGTCCTACAAGGAGGGCACGACCTACCTTGACAACGAGCTGAAGGACTATGAGCAGCGGTACGGCAAGGACTCCAACGAGTACAAGGCCCTCCAGCAGTTCAAGGGAGACTATGAGAGCCTGGGGCGTCAGGTCGAGACCAAGAGAGCGCGGGACAACGCAAGCACGTATTCGTCTCAGCTGGACCAGAATATTCAGGAAATCTATGGCGGCCTGATGGCCAAGCCCGACTTTCAGGAGAAAGTAAATGAAGGGCTGGAGAAGATTCAGAGGAACGGCAATGAGCTGCGCAACTTCGAGCGTATGACTGAGAACGCCTCTGAGCTTCAAAAGAATCTTCTCCTCTATATCCGCGCCACGGAAGGAAACAAAGGGGTCCAGCAGTTCATGGCCAGTGGCCTCGGCGAGCTGATGACCGCTACGAGAGCGGCGGACATTTACTCCAAGACTATCGAGAACGACTCTGAGGCTTTCCGTAAGACCGCTATCGGTGCTCAGCGTTTCTTTGGCAATGTCGGCAACGCGATCCCCGGAACAATTGAGCTCGCGAAAGGGATTACCGGCTCGGATAAAGACGACCCGGACGACAAGAATCTCGGCGGCGGGTACACGATCTCGGACTCCACCGATAACTATCTTCAGACAACACTCGCCAAAGACTTCGAGCAGGCAGGTGTTACGGCTGAGCAGTTCAAATACATTGCTGAGCTTGGCGGCTCCGGCTTGAAAACTGAAGCCGGTTCGTCCGACTGGTATAAGGATTTCGAGAAAAACGCGTCGGACTACCAGAAGCAGGTTATCTCCTTCCTCTATGCCTCCTCCGGTGAGGAAGCCGCAAAGGCTATGTGGGAAGGGATCAAAGACAGAGAACAGCGGGTCTGGGACTCTGTCAAGAAGAACAGCAATCGTCTGGCTACTTCCGTGGACGAAGACCTCGGCGCTTTGTACCAGCAGTACGCTCATGACGTTGGCCATGCCGCTCCCGGCTTCCTTGCAAATGTTGGCGGCGAAGGCGTGACTTGGGAGGAGTTGCTGCTTCAGGCGACAGGATCTGCCGCTGAGCAGGTGATCCCCATGCTGATGGGCAACCTCGTCGGCAGCGCTTTCCGCGCAGCCGGGGCTACCAAGAAAGCCACCAACCTGGCCAGCCGTATTGCAAGTGCAACGCCTATGGCGACCATGATCGGCGGCCGTGGCTACGGAGAGGCGCTTGACAAAGGCGTTTCTCGTGGAAAGGCCATGGGGTATGGTATTACTGAGGCGTCGCTGGAATTTATTACCGGTATGCTCCTCGACGGTGCCGCAGGCGTCGGTGGTAAACTTACAGGCGACATCCGAGATAAGGCCGTCACTAAGATCGCGAGCCCTGTGCTTCGCGCTCTCGCTGACGCAGGTATCCGGTCGTGGGGTGAAGGTACTGAAGAGTATGTACAGGAGGCGCTGGAGCCTATCATCGCCAGCGTGTTCTTGGGCGAGGGCGAACTTGTCGATGCTCTTGGCGAGACTTTCGACCCCCGTAACATCCTTGACCCCGATCGCCTGTACGCCGGTTTCCTTGGCGCTTTGACTGCATTAGGCATGGCCCCGGGCAACGTGGCCATGGACATCCACAACAACAACTATTACAAGGCTCTTGGCAAAGGCTTCAATAAGATCAATGCCACTGTCAAGGCGGCTGACGTCATCATCAACAATCCCGTCGAAGGGCCGAACTCCGACTCTGAGCTTTACGAGGATTCCAAGAAGACCGCAGAGATCATCAAGAACGGCGGCAAGGTCAGCGACCTCGCGGCTGGCAAGATGATCGTAGACTACGGCTCCGCTGGCGGCGATATGTCCGCCATCACGGGTCTTGACACGATGACGTATAATAAAGACAGCATCGGCTACGATGACTACGTCGCCGGTATCCGCTCTGTCCTGGTTGACATGGACGAGGACGTCGCTCTCGCTGAGGACCTTGCTCGTCTGGCTACGAACCAGACCATCACCGAGGAAGCACAGACACGGATCAACGAGAGCAAAGCTGCTCAGACGATCCTGTCTCAGCTCCAGGGTGATCTCGACATGAGCGACAACACCAGCGCTCTGACCCGCGCCGCACGAGCCACTACGTTCAGAGGCGCGATGAACAAGATCTACCAGACGCTGAAGAACGAGAACCCGGACAAGACTGTGGTCTCCCCGGCCACTCAGCAGTTGCTGAATACGGGTCTCGATGTCAACGAGGCACAGAAGATCGGCGCGGTTATCGATAAGGTGCTCAACGGCGAGGCGATCACTGAGGCTGAAGCGGCGCTGGTGAAAGCCAGCAGTCCGGCGATTCGGGCAACTGTCCTGAATACGTTGGACATCGAGCTCAGTGAGTACGCCGACAAGCAGGCTGTCATGCAGGCGTTGAACGACTTCGCCACAGAGGCAGCGAAGGTTAAGGAACAGCAGGCCGCAGTACGGCAGGGCGCACAGACCGCCGCTCAGGCTCGCGGTGCTGCAATGCAAGGAGGACTAACAAATGGACTTCGAGAAACTAATCAGGGAAGACCCGCTGAAGTATCTGGAGATCAGATCGGCACCGGACTTCAAGGAGAAGTACCCGGAGCAGTACCAGAAGGAAATGGAATCCCTGGAGCGTCTGGAGAATCTGCCTCACATCTCGATAGACGAGGACAGCGACCCGGAGCAGGTACGGAGAGAGATGGAACAGTTCAGGTAATCCCTGCGGATAAACTCGACGAAGGTATGAAGCGGCTACAGCGGGTTCTCACAACCGCTGGTTTCGACCACGTCGAGTTTGTTATTGGTGGAGACTCTGGCTGTATCTATGACCCGGCTGTTGGCGGCTACGTGGTGCGCATCCGTGTTGACGGCCAGTTTGGCCAGCAGCAGTACGGCAACCACGAGACCGGCCACCTGTGGTTCTATGCCCTGTCGAAAGAGTACCGGGAGCAGGTACTTAACGAGGTTAAGTCTGTTTTCGGTGACGACTTCTCTAAGGCGTTTAACTTTGTTAAAGGTCTGTATGACGAGAAAGGCTACAACGATGGCCTGAGCCCTGTTGACGTAGTGAACCGTGTCCTTGAGGACATGATCTGCTACTCCCTCGGTGCTCAGAACTTCCGTGGCAAGTTCGACTTCTCCGCCTACACAGATGCGGTCCGGGCCTTCTGCGATGAGCGTCACCTCGAGGCTATCTCGAAGGGCGACACTTCGGACCCGGCTGTGCGCGAGGCCATCGAGAAGGGCCGAGTGAACGAAGCGTTCTACCGGCGCAAGGGCTTCAACCAGACCGACAACACGGCGATCAGCGTTGACTTCAGCATAGGTGAAGCTCCGGCTCAGGCCGAGGAAGACACCGCTCCTGCCTCGACTACCGGCAGCCGGGCAGACCTCGATGCATTGAAGCAGGCCAGAAAGAATCTGGCCAATGAGCGCCGCCGCCGCGTTAAGTACGCGAAAACCCACGACCTTCAGGGAGATCTGCTGACGGCTCATCGCGAGGCAATCGAGGACCTGAATAGGCAGATCGCGGAATACGACAGCCGAATTGCAGAGCTCGAAGAGAGGTTCTCCGCTGATAACATTGAGGAGGAAAACAATGGAAAAGAAGATCGAGGCAGAGAAGCAGGAGCGCAGGATCAAGGGCGACTCCCTCAGAACAAAGAAGTTTCTGGAACTCCTGCGAGAGGCAGAAAAACAGCAGACCAACGAGAAAGCAGCAGGGCAGCCCACGAAGCTCAGCTGAACGCTATAATCGACGAGGGCGGAGAAGTAGTTTCGGAAGAAGACGTCCCTGAAGAATACAAATACCTTGGAGAAGTTTTTCGCGCCGCGGCACAGGACTCTGATGTGTCTTATGTCCGCTCTGGCGAAGACGACGACGAGGTATTTTTTCTTCCCATCGGCAAGGGGGTTGACGCGGGTTTCTTTATCAACCTCGATGCCCTTGAAACTGGGGGCTGGAGAAAGGTAGGACACACTCTTGAATCCCTTGCCGCGCACGAGCTCGGGCACTACTACCTTTTCGCTGCCGGTTTGCAGGGCCAGGATACTTGGGTCTACCTGAGAGACGCCCTGAGCAATGACCTCAATACGCTGGAAAAGTTAAGAGACGTAATTGACCAGGTCTACGCGCATGTCTACGCGGACAAACTCCCGAGTAAACAGCGGGAGGAAGCTATCGTCGAACTGCTCAGTGGGCACAGAACTTTCTTCGACAAATATGGACCCGGCGTGTTCGACAAGGTAAAGCCTTTTGTTGACCGCTGGTTTGAAGAGAACACCGACTACTCTCCTGACCGCGAGAACTTCTCCGCTGATGACCCTGAGTACTACCAGTCTGTTGGCCTGATCGACCCGGCTGGGCAGACTGCGGCGTTCACCGACAACATCGGCGGCGTCCACGAGGAGATCATCAACCAGCTCAACGGCAACCCCGGAGAGGATGTCAAGGACTTCATCGCCCGTGGTGGTATCCGCGTGAAGCCCGGCGTAGGCATCGAGGTCAACGGGGACATCGCTCCCACTCTGGAGCAGTACGAGATGCTCGACAACATCGTCGAGAACTTTACCGGCAAAGTCTTCAGCATCGACTTCAACATCAACGGAGTTTCTGCCGGTACGCACACCTTCGAGGGAGCGGATATCGATCCTAACACTGTCTACACCTACCTTCGTAACTACTACGCACGAAGGAAAGTTGACATCGCGAGGAACGATATGCTTAAGCACTACAGTGATGTTCTCGGCATGCCGGTCAAGACGATGGAGGATGCCTACAAGGCAGCCAAGTTCCTGTCCCAGATGGACGACAACCCTGAGCTTCAGGACATCATCGACACCTACGAGAGCCAGCGCTACTCCGCGGATGACATCCTCAATCCTGAGTCCGAGGACTACCTCGGGCCTGAGATCGACGCGACTACGGCGCGCAACGCTCAGGTTGACGACGTGTACCGCACCCAGGATGTTTACTTCCGGAACGGTGAAGACGCTGAGACCTCTGTTGACGAAGACGCTATCGGCGAAGAGACTACTCTGGACGAAGACATTCTCAGCGCCCAGTTCGACGCGATCATGGCCGAGATCGTCATGCTGAACGATGACGACCCCCGCGTGGCCGAGCTGTGGAACCAGTACATGGCGCTTCAGGAGAGCCAGAAGAACAAGACCAAGGCAGTGGACGAGGCCGAGCAGGAGAAGCCTAAGAAGAAAAAGGCTAAGAAGACTGCGGGCAAGGAGACCAAGAAGTCTCCTGCCGCTCAGGCGTTCAAGCCCAAGCCCGAGACCAAGAAAGCGGAACCGGCCAAACAGAAGGAAGCCGCAGAACCAGAACCGGCGCCCGTTTCCAATCCTGAACCGCAGGCCCCCATGACCTACGAGCAAAAGTTGGAAGAACTCAACCGCAGAAAAGAAGAGCTCGAGGCGGAGTTGGCCCAGAACCCGGAGGGCAGTGAGGATCTGCTGCGCCGTTTCGTTCAGTGGCAGACCGACATGCTTGACCTCCAGAACGAGATGAACGAGAGGATCGGCGAGACGGCTGCCCGTCTCGAGGGCTCTGAGTCCGCTGCGGCTCAGCCGCCCACTGTCGAAGAGACCAGAGCTCTTGCTACTCGCAATACGTTCCGTCCTGCCTCTGAGGCCAGAACCGAAGAACGTACCACCGAGACCGCTCAGCCTACCCCCGCGCCGGAGGCTCAGCCTAAAGCCGCAAGTACCAAGCTCAAGGACGACAGCGTGGAATACGCCAAGAAAGACAAGCAAGGCGCGTGGCGGAGGAAGCTGGGTAAGGCAGACACGATTGAGATCCGCCGACTCCGCAGTGACAGGAACACCTTCGATGTCAGGTTCACGGATAGTAACGGGAAGGTCATTACCTATACCGATGTTGCCCCCGCCTCTATTACGAAGGCTCTGGCCTTCAAGACCGGCGACCGCAACACTGCTATCGCGAGAACTGCGCAGGCGATCTCTATGGCTGCCGAACCCTCTCTCGAGTGGCAGAGCTTTGAGAACCCCGAACCGGCGAGAGTATCCACTGTCGTGAAGGAGCAGATCACTCGCTCCAAGGACAACCAGGGCAGAACTGTCCCAGAGAAACTGTCCAAGTATCTCGAGAAGTCCAACGCCCGCAACGACAAGGGTGAGCTCATCACCGTCTATCGTCTGGCCCCGGGCAACGGCGTTCAGAACGCCAAGCGCCCCGGCATGGTCTCCCTGTTCTCCGAGAGAGCAGCGACCATGAACACCCAGCGTGGACTTCGCGGGGCTGAGGCATATGGTCAGGAGGGTAAGGCGGCCGGGGAGAAGATCAGAGAGCTGATCGACGAACTGAGGAAGCCGAACCTCTCCCAGAAGAAGCTGGACTCCCTGCGCAAGCAGCTGGCCGACATCGAGGCGAAGAACGTCAGCTACATCAACGGCGTCACTGCCCTCGATCCTTGGCGCCCCGGCTTCCAGTTCGCAAGACCCGACACCATCGTGAACGGAATGTCCTTGCTTGAGGGCTACCTTGACGTGCGCAAGCCCAAGGTCATCGATGCCAAGGGCAAGGGGATCGACTTCGTTCAGAACGAAGTCCTGAAATATGTCCGTGACCCGGCCAATAAGGCCGGGCGTTTTGACGCCAACAAGAACCCGCTTGGCCCCCACGATGGCTTCAAGTTCCTCAACGTCAACATCCTGCCGGAGGGCGAGACGCTCGGCGGAGGTCAGCAGGATCTGGATACGGTGTGGGTTACCTTCCGTAACAACCAGGCCAAGTCCACCTACAACACCGACCCGACGAACGACGAGCTCATGCAGTACTCTGCCGACGACGACTTCGAGACCGGCTACACCGAGGGTACTCTCGAGGACACGATCATCAAGATCCTGCGGGACAAGGACATCGACAGAGCCTCCGCAGCTCTGGCCGAGTACATGGCCAACTTCATGCAGACCGGCGTCCTTCCTCAGATGGAGAACGAGCGGACGCAGAACATCTTCCAGCCGAGGATCACTGATAGCCAGCGTGATCTTCTCGCCGAGCAGCTCCGCAAGGACATCGAGAAGTACGGCGAGATCGAGGCCGGTGAGAATCCTGCAAGGGAAATTCACTTCCCGAAGCAGACGGAGCAGGGGAGAGTTCGCCAGACCTACCGCACTATCGCTGAGTCCAAGAACATCCCCGAGAGAATGGTCCCCGCCATCATGCGCGAGATCGTACAGGGGCGCGGCGATGATAAGACCGTTGTCTACCAGCGAATGACGGACAAGGCCGCTATCGCCTACGCCGACAGGCAGATGGAGAAGAAGGGCTACGATGCTGTTCGCGCCGAGTGGCAGGCAAAGCATGATCAGGACACCAAGCTCACGAAGAATGACATCGCGGTTGGCGAGCTTGTTATGATCGAGGCAGCCAAGGTTGGCGACGTGGACACCGCCCTGACTACCGCGGCTGAGCTGGCTGAAGCAGCCACCAATGCTGGCCAGGTTGTGCAGGCCATCCGTATGATCAAGAGCATGCCGGCTTCCTACCAGCTGTACTACTTCCAGCGCGTAGCCAGCAGACTGAACCGCCAGTACTCGAAGAGGATCAAGTCTGGCAAGATGGGCGAGATCAAGATCGACCGTGATCTGGCAAAAGCTGTAATCAACGCAAAGAGCCAGGAGGCTCTGGAAGAAGCTATCGACGCCCTGATCGCTGACATCGCCAAACAAATCCCCGCTACAATGGCGGACAAGTGGAACGCATGGAGATACCTCGCCATGCTGGGCAACCCCAAGACCCACATCCGTAACCTCTTCGGCAACGGCATCTTCGTCCCGGCCAAGTTCGCGAAGGATTTGATCGCGGCCGGTCTCGAGAGCGTAATCATCAAAGACCCCAACCAGAGGCGTACCAGCCTGAGAGGTCTTGTTGGCGCTCCGAGTGAGTACCGCGCATTGGCCGAGGAAGATTACAAGGGAATCCAGAAAGACCTGCAAGCCGGTGGCAAGTACAATCCGTCGGACGCGGTCATGGATAAGCGAAAGATCTTCGACAACAAGTTCCTCGAATGGCTCAGGCAGAAGAATGGAAAGCTGCTGGAGGGCGAGGACGGTAAGTTCCTCAGGTTCCACTACGTCAACGCCCTGACCAATTTCCTCGCTACCAGAGGCATGAGCGTCGAGGCGCTTCAGAGTACTCCCGAGGGCGCGAAGGTGATGAACGCGGCCAGAGAGTATGCGTTCAGCGAAGCACTGAAGGCTACGTACAGAGATGCTTCTGCTATCGCCTCTGCTCTTAACATGATCAAGCGTTCCAACCCGACCGCCGGTATCCTGCTGGACGGTCTGGTCCCGTTCACCAAGACGCCTATCAACATCCTCAAGCGCGGCGTTGAGTACAGCCCCATCGGCCTGCTCGGCTCCCTGACAAAAGGACTGGCCCAACTGAAGAACGGCGACATCGACGCGAACCAGTTCTGCGATAACATGGCCGCCGGTCTCACCGGCACGGGCATTGCGATCCTCGGCTTCTGGCTTACCAGTCTCGGCGTCCTCAAGGGCAGCGATGATGACGATGACAAGAAAGCTGACTTCGATAAGCTCATGGGCTACCAGAACTACTCGATCAATATCGGGGGCCAGAACTTCACCATCGACTGGGCCGCGCCCTCCGCGCTCCCCCTGTTCGTTGGCTCTGCTCTGTTCACCGAGCTGGCAGAGAGTAATGGCCTGACCTTCGCCGACATCTTCAACGCCTCCACAGTTATCGCTGAGCCCCTGACCCAGCTGTCCATGCTGTCCGGTATCAACGATGCTCTGAAGTCTGCCAAGTGGGACGAGAACCCCTTGAGCTCTGTGGTCTCCTCTATGGCCACCGGCTACGTCTCCCAAGGTGTACCGACGTTTGTGGCCCAGATCGCCCGTACCGGTGCAGAGAACCGTCGCACCACCTACGTGGACAAGAACAGCGACATTCCTCCTGCCATCCAGCGGTGGGCGCAGACCAATATCCTCGGTAAGATCCCCGGCCTGAACAACAAGAGAGCCGAGTACATCGACGCTTGGGGCCGCAAGGATACCGAGAAGAACGCGCTGGTCCGACTGTTCGACAACATGTTCGCTCCTTGGTACAGGAACGAGATCAACATCACCCCGGTAGATAAGGAGCTCATGCGCCTGTCCGAAGAGACTGGCACATCGGTTCTTATGTCCCCGGCAGATCGGTACATCGAGTTCGACAACCAGAAGCACGACCTGACCGCAGAGCAGTACGAGACCTATGCCAAGGTCAGAGGCCAGCGTACCTTTGAGATGCTGGGCGAGCTGTTCAACAGCGTGGCCTACCAGAAGGGCATGACCGACTCGGAGAAGGCCAAGGCTGTGGAGTTCATCAAGCAGTACGGCAACATCCTCGGCAAGCAGGCTGTGTTCCCTGAGTACGAGACGGACAACGACAACTGGGCTGAGAAGTGCGACGGAGATACGACCAGACTTCTCGACATGGCGATGGCCAAGGCTCAGGCCAATGCGCTCGATATCACCGCCGGTAACAACGGTGAGTTCTACCAGATGGTAATGAACTCTGACTGGATGTCCCCGGTCGAGCAGGGCTACATCATCGCCCAGCAGTACAACACTACGAGCGAGACGGTGTACGTCCGTAAGGGTGGCCCGAAGTACGAGCTCACCAAGGAGAGGAAAGACCAGCTGTACGAATACTACAGACTGATCTTCCCCGAGTACTACCTGCAACTGGTCGGCACCACCGCCTGGCAGAACGCTGACAACGAGAAGAGACTGGAGATGCTCTCCAAGGTACGCTCAAGTGTCGGCGGTATCGCCAAGGCTTGGCTCGCTGAACGACTCCAGGCGGCTGGCGCTCCCGTGTACACGGGAAAGTAAGCGCAAACAAATAAAGCCCCCGATGAGTGATGAGCTCATCGGGGGCTTTTCCTTTTGCCCGGCAGGCATATTCATATTTGCAACGTCAGTGCAACATCTTTTTTGCTGATAGGGGATAGAACAATTCACGTAAGCGCGTTAGGATATTCGCGCCGAAAAGCCCTGAAACGCAGGGCACGACAGGGTTTTTAACTATTCGGGTATAAACAATCCCAGAAAGAGCCTACAACCCGCATAAACAAAGACAATTTGTAAAGCAGAAGTTTCTGAAAAATCCTGTAAGCCTTGCCCTCTGCGGTGTTCACCGCAGAGGGTTTTTCTTTTTGCAACAGGGCTGCAACATCACACAGCTCTGATCTTCTTCGCGGTCTCAGGAAGCCGCGAGGACTCCTGATAGTGGGTGTACACATCAAGCGTAAGGTGGATGTCTGCGTGACCAGCGAGGTACTGGATCTCCTTGAGATCAAGACCCTGCTCGAACCAGCGGGTGATCCTCGTGTGTCTCATGCGGTGAGGCGTGATCCTGAAATCCAAGCCGTCGAACAGTTTGTTCCAGCGGTAGGCGCAGCAGGCAAAGGTCATGAAAGAACCCTTCGGCCCGGGTATCACATACACCGAGTGACTTCTGGACTTCGCAGCACGGACTTCCTCTATCACTGACCAGGGGAGGGGGATCGTCCGATGAGCGGCGTCTGTCTTCGTACCGTCCACAATGTCCCCGCTTCTTTTCTCCCGGGTGATAGCCACGGTTCTCTGAACCGTCAGCATCCCGGTGTCAAGATCGATGTCCTTCCACTCCAAGCCAAGCAGTTCTCCGTGCCGGAGGCCAGCGCTCAGACCAAGCAGAACGAACAGGTACATGTTTGTCCCTCTTGCCTTGTCCAACAGAGTCTTCTCTTGCTCCGAGGTAAGGGGTACTTTTTCTTCCGGCTCCTCGCCTCTCGGCTTGATGCTCGAAATACAGGGAGTCTTTGCAATCACGTCGTTCTCCACCGCGGTCTTGAAAATCTCCTTGACTACGGTGAGGATGCGGCTCTGACTGCTCTTGGCCAGCCCTTCCATCGAGCGCACCATCCGCTGGATGTGAGCGGGGCGAACCTCTCTCATGCGCAGCCGCCCGAGCTCCGGGAGAATGTGGTTGTTGATATGGTTCACGAGGTTCAGGTAGGTGGTGTCTCTGACAACGCCTTCCTTGTACTCGGCCAGCCACATCTTCGTAAACTCTTCGACTGTGGGGTTGGTGGTGAGGTCAATGCCAGACGCAAGTTGCCGCTTGGCCTCGTCTCGCTTCCTCTCCGCCTCCTTCTTTGTGGCCCCCCGGAAGTACTTACGCTTTCCGTTCGGGAGCGTGAGGGTTAGGGTCACTTGATTTGCCATTTGTATTTCCTCCTTTTCCATGCCTGCCGGGCTATGGAAGAAGGGCCAGCGTTGCTCTGGCCCTTATAGTATAGCTCAAATAATTTCTCGTGTAAAGATGTGTGTCCGACGACCGGTTCCGCTCTGCCTGACTTGCTCGTGCGTTATGCCGAGCTCAGACTCCAGCTTAGGCTCCAGTCGTTTGATCTTCACCCCGACAGATGTGGCGCTGATGTCCTGACTTCCATACAGCCTCTCCATCTCGCCAAGGAACTCAGCCGAGGTGCAAGACCATGTGACCTCAGTCGCCTCGGGGTCATCGAGAACCAGTTCCTCGTTGTCGTCGAGCATACGCTGGATCGTCTTGACAACGGGATCGCTGTTGAACTCCAGCTCATCCCGCCTGCTCTCAACGTCCTGCTCCTCCCCAAGGATCGTCCAGCGGTACCGGCCCCAGTCCATCTCAAGGATCAAGGTTCGCTCCACGATGTCTCGCCCTGTGATGGACATCTTCGTTTCGTTGTCTCCGCGCTTAGTTCGTGACAGCGTGATGATAGAGTCCGCAGCTCCTGAGATACCAGTCGAACCATTGAGGCGGCCGACAAAGTCATTGTCATCTCCTCCCTTGTTCAGGTGGTGGACAAGCACGACAGCGAGGTTGTTGTCGAGAGCGTACTTGTGAAGCTGGCCGAGCTCACGGTAGTCATAACCGTAGACCCCCTCGGTCTTCCCTGCGACACCTCGAACCTTCTGGAGGGTGTCGATGATTACCATGCCGACAGATTCACAGGATTCAACCAGAGCGTTTAGCATGCCAAGCAGACCGTCCTGTAGCTGCGGAGCCTCCTTCACGAGGTACAGGTTATCGGGGATGGGGCGATCTCCAGCCACCTTTCTGCCGCGCTCCTGTAGGCGGTAGTCACCATCCTCAAGCGCGAGGTAGATGACCCCTTCCTTATGGGTAGTCAACCCCATGAACTCTGTACCGTTGGCCACGGAGATCGCAAGATCCATGCACATCCACGACTTACCGAACTTCGGAGGGGAGGCGAGGATCGTGATGCCGTTGGCGATCAGACTATCCACCACATAAACGGGAGCGTCTACGTGTCGCCCGTTCAGACTGGCCAAGGACTCAGCCTCGAGATGCTTGATCGGCGCGGGTTTGGTCTCCTTCCACTCGCCCAGATCGTTGAAGTCGTCCCAGGCGTCGCGGAGGGAGGCAGCCACAGCTTCACCCGGCTGATAGCGGGAGCAGACAGAGCGGCAGATAGTGTCGAGCTCCCATGCCTCCAGCGGGGGAGAGCAGTACCTGTCATTGTACTCCTCGAGGATCGCCCGGATACCGGACTGGTCGAGTCCGTTGCCGCGCAGAGTAGCGGCGAAGCTGAACACCGTCTTGTTGCGCTGGCCTTCCCCCACTTCGAGGACACCGTTCTCAATCGGCTTGTCCTTCTGGATGACGGGGAGAGACTGAACAAAGTCCTCCGGGAGTTCTTTGTCCGGGTCTAAGAACTCGTTGCCGTTCTCGTAGAAGATGTACTCGCCATCGAAAGGAATGGAGGGCCAGAACATCAGGCGCTCGGGCTGATCTGTGCTTCCGTCCACCGCATCAAGACCAACCTCGTCTGCCAGACGCTGGGCAAGGTAGCGATACTCGTCAGCGTTGACCGGCCGGGTAAGGGGGATGAGGATGCGGAAGCGGGGGTGCTCCTTGGTACTGGTGTGCGTAGAGTGGATGAGGTGCTTCGGAATGAAGAGGCAGCTGTAGCCTCGCATCCAGTCTTTGCTCGGAGCGTCGTCCACATCTATCGTTATGATAGAGCGGTTGATCAGAGCTGTCTTGCTCCGGCGGTTCGCCGTCAGCTCACCGGCCACGTACCCGCCCACGTCTTTCACGTCTGTCTTCTGCTCGTTGGTCATGGCTTGGTACTCGTCGAAGGTTTCCTCGGTGACCTCTGGTGTCTTGAACTTCTCGACGATCTCCGGCCAAGTGAGCTCCAGACGGGAGCCGATTGGCACCCGCCTGTTCTTGAACACGGTTAGTGTATACTTCCGTTCTTCCATGGAGGCTTATCCCTCCGTAGTCTTTTTAGCTCTGGTTGTCTTGGGCTTGGCAGTGGTCGTGGCCGCAGGCACAGCCACGCACCGGCCTTCCTTCTCATTGTACCAAGTGCACAGCGATCCTACGCACAGACCCCCGATGCTACCGGCGGCCGGGTTGGCGAAGCGGAACGGGCACAGCTTCGTGGGAACTGCCATCTCAGACTTCCTCCTTCACCCATGAGTTAGCCTCGAGCTCCCCGCCGCAAGCAGCGTAGCCCGCGAGGTCCACCCAGTTATCGTCCTTGGCGTTCTCGTCCCGCACCTGATCCATGATATACAGCGCGTCTCCGCCATCGTTGTAGACCGGCTCAAAGAGGCTGACGGGATCCTGGATGGCCTCCAGGGCGAAGATCACGTCCTCGCAGGGGATCTGCATCTCCGCAGCGATTTCCGCCATAGTAGGCTCGCGATTCAAACTGGTCTGGAGCCGATCCCGGGCCTGAAGCGCCTTATAGGCCGTGTCGCGCA